>OHUN01000280.1_pt1 | contig 37969 bp, 28 predicted proteins | sample 1579211 | NCBI WGS metagenome assembly OHUN01 (sample SAMEA3879560, study PRJEB24766) | human gut metagenome | biome: human-associated habitat; feature: feces | place: USA | collected 1985/1987
CGCCGGCTACCAGTGCCCGTACGCCCTGGCGGCGCTCCCAGAGGTTGTTGAGGATATGCTCGACTTGCACGAGTGGGTCGTCGAGCGGCGTACCATCGTCGTCGAGGGCGTGGGCGCAGATGTCGTTCACGAGCTCGGACAGTAGGTCGTCTTTGCTCTTGAAGAGGCCGTAGAACGTGGCCCGACCAACATGGGCACGAGCGATGATGTCGCCGACGGTAATCTTGCCGTAATCCTCTTCGCGTAGCAGCTCGGAGAACGCTGCAACGATGGCAGCGCGGCTTTTTTCTTTGCGGGCATCCATGGCTATGCATCCACGTCAACGAGTAGACAACGGAGCGTGCCGGAGCAACCCTCGTAGGGGCGCTTGCCGGCGCCGTAGCCGACGGCCTCGATGTGGTAGCGTGCCGGCAGGTGCTCGGACGTGCGCAGCGCGGTGACGATGGCGGCGCCCGTGGGCGTCACGAGCTCGCCAGCGACCGGTGCGGGCGTGAGGGCGATATTGCCCGCCTGGCACAGGTTGACGACAGCGGGGACGGGAATGGGCATAAGGCCGTGGGCGCAGCGAATGGTTCCGTGGCCTTCGGAGAGCGACTCGACCACGATGTCCTCAATACCTAGGTCATCGAGGCAGATGGCGACAGAGCAGACGTCGACGATGGAATCGACGGCGCCTACCTCGTGGAACATGACGGTCTCGGGCGTTTTGCCGTGGGCCTTTGCCTCGGCGGCGGCGAGCGCGGTAAAGATGGCGAGCGCACGACGCTTGGTGCCATCGCTTAGCTGCGAGCCGTCGATGATAGCGGTGACGTCCGCCAAAGAATGGTGGTGATGGTGGTGGGCGTGATGGTGACCCTCGTGGCCATGGCCGTGGGTCTCATGATCATGCTCATGACAGTGCTCATGCTCGTCATGGTCATGATGGTGGTGCTCGTGCTCGTGCTCGTGCGTGTGCTCGGCAGCTGTTTCGTTGCCGTAGAGCCATGCCATGTCGTGGTCGTGGTTCTTGAGCTCTTCTGCCAGCTGAACGTCGAAATCGCAGGCGTCGATGCCATGCTTGTTTACGCGCGTCACGGAGATCGAAAAGCCGTCGACCGGCAGCGTGGCGAGCTGTTCGCGCAGGTGCTCCTCGCTGGCGCCCAGGTCGAGCAGGGCCGCGACGGTCATATCGCCGCTGATGCCCGAGGTGCCGTCGATGATAAGCGTATGCTGATGGTTGGACATGGAATGCTCCTTAACGGGCGCGGGATGTACCGGCGCTCAGATGATTGATAAGACTTGCCTGGTAGGCGGCACCAAAGCCGTTGTCGATATTGACGACCGAAACGCCACTGGCACAGGAGTTGAGCATGGCGAGCAGCGCGGCTACGCCACCAAAGCTCGCGCCGTAGCCCACGCTGGTGGGAACGGCAATGACCGGACAGCTCACCAGACCGCCGATAACGCTCGCCAGGGCGCCTTCCATGCCGGCGATGGCGATGACCACCTGCGCCTGGGCAAGTTCCTCGGCATGAGCGAGCAGGCGGTGCAGGCCGGCGACACCCACGTCGTAGAGGCGGTCGACCTCGTTGCCGTAGAACTCGGCCGTCAGTGCCGCCTCTTCGGCGACGGGCAGGTCGCTCGTGCCGGCGCAGGCGACGACAACGCGTCCGTTACCGGTGGGGGAGGGCTTGCCACCCACCAGGGCGAGCTGGGCGTTCGGGGCATATCCCAGGTCGATGTCGTTGCCGAGAAGCTCCGAGGTACGGGCTGCTTTTTCGCTGTCCAGGCGCGTGACCAGGATGCGCTCCTGACCGGCATCGCGCAGCGCTTCGATAATGGCGGCAATTTGCTCGGCGGTTTTACCGGCGCCGTAGACAACCTCGCCGGCTCCCTGGCGCCCCGCGCGAAAGATCGAGCTTCGCAAAACCCAGATCGGCGGTTGGCGCCGTCTGGAGGCGCGTGAGGGCGACTGCCGGGGTGACTACTCCGCCGGCAACATCGCTCAGCAATTGCTCAAGATCTCGCTTATCCATATATGTTCCCTTCGACGGCGCAAAGTCTAGCACTCAAAGGGTATGTTTCCGAACACTAAGACAAAATTGTTCGGAAACTATAGGACAGACTGATTCTCTTGTTAGAAGGATCGACTAGTCGCGCAGGATGATGTCCATGGCGAGCATCAGGTTGCGCTCATCGATGGCAAACGGGGCGGCTTCGCGCGTCTTGGGCTTGGCGCAAAACGCGATGCCCGTGCCCGCGGCCTGAATCATGGGGATGTCGTTGGCGCCGTCACCGATCGCGACGGTGTGGGCCATGTCGACACCGCACTCAACCGCCCAATCCAGCAGCTGGATGAGCTTGGATTCCTTGGTCACGATGTCTGCCGCCAGCTTACCGGTGAGCTTGCCGTCCACGACCTCTAGGCGGTTAGCCAGGCAAAAATCGATGCCCGCGGCGGCCACGATCTTGTCGGCCACCTCATGGAAGCCGCCGCTTACCACGCCGACCTTCCAGCCCTTGCTGTGCGCTGAGCGCACAAGCTCCAGCGCGCCAGGAGTAAACGTCACGCGCTCAAAGGTACGCTCGAACACACTCTCGTCCAAGCCGGCAAGCAGCCCCACGCGCTCCTCGAGCGCCTGCTTAAAGTCCAGTTCGCCGCGCATGGCGCGCTCAGTGATCTTCGCCACTTGCTCGCCTACGCCGGCCTCCTCGCCCAACAGGTCGATGACCTCCTGGTTGATGAGCGTGGAGTCGATATCCATAACAATGAGCCGTGCAGTCATGACGGGCCTTTCCAAGTGCTGTTTTATTGGGGCATATTGTCGCACGTGACGCGTGCAGACGGGTGCCGCGACGCATCAATTGTTTCGTCTCCGTCAAGTCTTTGGGCAGGAGCCACTTTTCCGCGGCACATCGACACAGGTGCGATAAGATAGAACGCCATGTCTGGCTGCGCGGTTTACGCAGGCTGGGCAAATCTGTACGACGCCGCCCGGAACGACACGGGGCGGCACAGATCCATAAAGGAGGATCACTGGTATGAGCCAGACCCGTCCCATCGATGAGCATTCCATGCACACCCGTACCTGCGGCGAGCTTCGCTTCGAGAACGTGGGCGAAGAGGTCACCCTTACCGGTTGGGTGAGTCGTCGCCGCGACCACGGCGGCCTTATCTTCTGCGACCTTCGTGACCGCGAGGGCATCACGCAGCTCACCTTCGACCCCGAGCACTCCGACGGCGATGCCTTTAAGATCGCCGAGACCATGCGTCCCGAGTGGCCCATCAAGATCCACGGCGTCGTGCGCGCTCGTGGTGAGGAGACCACCAACACCAAGCTCGCGACCGGCGAGATCGAGGTCCTGACCGACCACGCCGAGGTGCTCAACACGTCCGTCACCCCGCCGTTCCAGATCGAGGACGGCATCGAGACGAGCGAGGACACCCGCCTGCGCTATCGCTATCTGGACCTCCGTCGTCCCGAGATGATGGCCAACCTCAAGCTGCGCTCCGACTTTACCTTTGCCATTCGGGAGGCTCTGCACAACCGTGAGTTCATGGAGGTCGAGACGCCCTCCCTGTTCAAGTCCACGCCCGAGGGCGCTCGCGACTTCATCGTTCCCAGCCGTATTCAGCCGGGTAACTTCTACGCCCTGCCGCAGTCCCCGCAGCTCCTGAAGCAGCTGCTCATGGTCGGTGGCGTCGAGCGCTACTACCAGGTTGCCAAGTGCTTCCGCGACGAGGACCTGCGTGCCGACCGTCAGCCCGAGTTCACCCAGGTCGATATCGAGATGTCCTTCGTGGACCAGAACGACGTCATGAGCGCGCTCGAGGAGGTCCTGGCCGACGCCTTCGGCCGCATGGGCGTCGAGATGCCTACGCCGCTGCGTCGTATGGACTACTGGGAGGCCATGGACACCTATGGCTCCGACAAGCCCGATACCCGCTATGGCATGCACCTGGTCGACCTGACCGACATCTTCGCCAACTCCAAGTTCAAGGTCTTTGCGACTGCCGCAAACGAGGAGGGCTCTGTCGTCAAGGCCATCAACGCCAAGGGCGCCGGTGCCTGGGCACGTGCCAAGATCGATAAGCTTGCCGGCGTGGCCTCCACGTTTGGCGCCAAGGGCCTGGCCTGGATTGCTTTCCGCGAGGACGGCTCTATCAACAGCCCCATCGTCAAGTTCTTCTCGGACGAGGAGATGGCGGCTCTGCGCGAGCGCATGGATGTCGAGCCCGGCGACCTTGTGATGTTCGCCGCCGGCCCGCGCTTGCTCTCCGACGAGATCCTGGGCGGCATGCGTTCGCACATGGCCAATGCGCTCGAGATCAAGCGCGAGGGCCACGACTTCCTGTGGGTCGTCAACTTCCCGCTGTTCCACTGGGACGAGGATCGCAAGGCCTATGCTGCCGAGCACCAGCCCTTTACCCTGCCGACCGAGACCGACATCGCCAAGATCGAGGCCGACCCGTTGGCAGCCGGTTCTTGCACCTACGACTTTGTCATGGACGGCTTTGAGGCCGGCGGCGGCGGTATGCGTATCCACAACGCCGAGATGCAGATGTCCATGCTCAAGCTCCTGGGCTTTACCGAGGAGCGTGCCGAGTCTCAGTTCGGCTTCCTCATGGAGGCCCTCAAGTTTGGTGCGCCCCCGATGGGCGGTTTCGCTCTGGGCCTGGACCGCGTGTGCATGCTGCTCACCGGTTCCGACTCCATCCGCGACGTCATGGCGTTCCCCAAGACGGCCAGCGGCTCCGACCTTATGTCGGGCGCTCCGAGTGCCGTTAGCGGCGCCCAGCTCAAGGACGTCAGTCTGCGCCTGATGTAGGCGAGCGGCTACATCTTGCTTGCAACGAGGGAAGGACGTGTGTCTTCCCTCGTTTTTTATACGCCGAGGTTGCGAGGGTATAGGTTGACTGGGCGTCGCGGAAACTACGTCCCAGAATTTGCGTCCAAAACGGGTCGCAGTTTCCCAAACAGGCCCCTTTGGGAAACTGCGTCCCAGAATCCAGCCAAATAACGGGTCGCACTTTCCGGTTGAGCCTTCTGGCGGGCTTCAACAAGCATCTAACGCTACAATAACTACCACATGGCTGGGTTTGCCAGCCGAATGTACGATGTCGTGGGAGGGGACATGGTCGAGTTTACAAAGACGATTAAAGATCCGTTGGGATTGCATGCCCGCCCGGTTGCGCTGCTCTATGACATCATTGCCAAGCATCGTTGCGACGTGTCAGTCAGTATCGGCGATCGCCACACGGATGGCCGCGATGTCATGGGACTCATGGCTCTCTACGGCGAGTGCGGCGAGGACATCATCTTCCGCGTTTCGGGCGTAGACGAGGCTTCCTGCGTTACGTCGATCAGAAATCTCTCGCTCTAAGCATGATAGGGCGTGGTAAAGGATGGTCCTTTGCCGCGCCTTTTTGTTTCGTATAGGAAACTTTTTCGAAAACTGAATAGAGACCCTTTCCAAAAAGTTAACCACGTGCTAGTTTACTAAAGCGAACATAGACGTGGTTAACTTTTATCACGTCGATGTTGAGGACGAACTGACGTTAGGAGCAACTCATGTCTTGCGGACCGCAGATGCCGGCCATGCCGCTTTCGATGGTAAAAGCGGGCGAAACCGTGCGCGTGTCTCGTGTAAAGGGCAATGAGGACATGAAACATCACCTCAAGGACCTCGGCTTTGTCGAGGGCAACGAAATCCACGTGGTGAGCTCGAGTGGCGCCAATATCATCGTCACGGTGCTGGGCGCGCGCTTTGGCATCGATTCCAAGGTGGCCATGCACATCATGACCGTCGGTTAGTCTGCTGCATTTCAAAAAACCGAAAGGGGGACAAGAGGATGAAGACGTTGGGTGACGTCAAGGTGGGCGAGAGCTCCACCATCGTCAAGCTTCACGGTGAGGGTGCGCTTCGCCGCCACCTTATGGACTTGGGGCTCATCAAGGGCACTTCGTTCAAGGTCGTGAAGGTTGCACCGCTCGGTGATCCGGTCGAGATCAACGTGCGCGGCTACGAGCTTTCCATTCGCAAGGAGGAGGCGGCTGTCGTCGAGGTCCAGTAAGGGCTCGCGGCGTATATTTCTGCAGATAAAGTTAGGTTTTTCTAACTTAATGCAGCAACTTTGAAGCACATTATCCAGCCCGCGCGGAGAAAGCAGCGCGGACGCACAAGGAAGAAGGATTGAATGGCGGATTCTCAGATCCATGTCGCGCTGGCGGGTAACCCCAACTGCGGCAAGACCACGCTTTTCAACCTGATTACCGGCGCCAACGGCTACGTTGGCAACTGGCCCGGCGTCACGGTTGAGAAAAAGGAAGCCAAGCTTCTGAGCGACAAGAACGTTACCATCACGGACCTCCCCGGCATCTACTCGCTTTCCCCCTACAGCCCCGAGGAGCAATGCTCGCGCGATTACCTCATGAGCGGCGAGCCCGATGTGGTCGTCCAGGTTGTCGATGCCACCAACCTCGAGCGCAACCTGTACCTGGCGCTTCAGGTTATCGAGACCGGCCTGCCCGTGGTCGTTGCCCTTAACATGGCCGACTTGGTCGAGAAGAACGGCGACAAGATTGACACGGACAAGCTCTCCAAGAAGCTCGGCTGCCCGGTCATGATGATCTCGGCTCTTAAGAACAAGGGCATCAAGGAGCTCTTCGAGCAGGTTAAGAAGTCCGCTGCTTCCAAGGGCGAGGTGCCGGAGCACAAGTTCGATTCCTCCATCGAGGACGTTCTGACGCATATCGAGAATAACCTTCCGGCGAGCGTTCCCGCCAACAAACGCCGCTATTACGCCGTCAAGCTGTTCGAGCGCGACGCGGACGCCTGCAAGCTCATCAACCTCACCAAGGAGAAGGCCGTTCGCGTGGAGGAGCTGGTCGCCCGGTGCGAGCAGGACTGCGACGACGATGCCGAGTCCATCATCACCGGCGAGCGCTACGGCGTTATTGCCCACATCATCGACGAGTGCCTCACCAAGGCTCCGGCAAAGATGAGCACCTCCGAGAAGATCGACCGCGTGGTTACCAACCGTATTCTGGGCCTGCCGATCTTTGTGGTCATCATGTTCTGCGTGTACTACATCGCCGTTTCCACCTTGGGCGGCACGGTGACCGACTTCACCAACGACCAGCTCTTCGGCACCGACGGCTGGTATGTGCTCGGCCAGGGTCGCGACGCCTACGACGCAGCTGTCGAGGCTGCGGGCGACGACGCCGATTCGGTCGACCCGGCACAGTACGGCCCCTATGTCCCGGGTATCACCACCGTGGTGCACGATGCCCTTGTGGCGGGCGGCACCGAGGACGGTGGCCTGGTCGATTCGCTCGTCTGTGACGGTATCGTCGGCGGCCTGGGCGCCATCTTCGGCTTCGTCCCGCAGATGTTCCTGTTGTTCGTCATGCTGTCCTTCTTGGAGGACTGCGGCTACATGGCCCGCGTCGCCTTCATCATGGACCGCGTGTTCCGCCGCTTTGGCCTGTCCGGTAAGTCCTTTATCCCCATGCTCGTGTCCTCGGGCTGCGGCGTCCCCGGCGTCATGGCCACCAAGACCATCGAGAACGAGAAGGACCGTCGCATGACGGTCATGACCACCACGTTCATTCCCTGTGGCGCTAAGCTGCCGATCATCGCCCTGCTCATGGGTTCCATCATCGGCGATTCTTCCACCACGGCCGCATGGATCAGCCCGCTCTTCTACTTCCTGGGCGTCTTTGCCGTCATCGCTTCGGGCCTCATGCTCAAGAAGACCAAGCTCTTCGCCGGTCGCCCGACGCCGTTCGTTATGGAGCTTCCCGCCTACCACTTCCCGGCGATCCGTTCCTGGGCGCTGCACGTGTGGGAGCGCTGCTGGGCCTTTATCAAGAAGGCCGGCACGGTCATCTTCGCCTCTACCGTCGTGGTGTGGTTCCTCTCCAACTTTGGTAGCTACAACGGCGCCTTTGGCTTCCTGCCTGCCATGGAGGGCATCCCCGAGGAGTTCATGGACTACTCCGTGCTCGCCATGCTGGGCAACCTGGTCGCCTGGATCTTCGCCCCGCTCGGCTTTAGCACCTGGCAGGCAACCGCGCTGTCCGTCTCTGGCCTCGTTGCCAAGGAGAACGTCGTCGCAACCGCCGGTTCGCTGCTCTCCGTTGCCGACGCCGGCGAGACCGACCCGAGCCTGTGGACCGCATTTGCCGGTATGTTCCCGACCATGGGCGCTTGCGTGGCCTTCGGTGCCTTCAACCTGCTGTGCGCCCCCTGCTTCGCCGCCATTGGTACCATCCGCAACCAGATGGACTCGGGCAAGTGGACTGCGATCGCCATCGGTTACGAGTGCGCCTTCGCTTGGGTGATCGGTCTGTTCATCAACCAGTTCTACAACCTGTTCGCGCTCGGACAGTTTGGTTTCTGGACGATTGTGGCCGTCGTGCTGCTGGTTGCGATGCTCTTCCAGATTTTCCGTCCCATGCCCAAGCACGCTTGGACCGACGAGGACGAGACCAACACTGCTTCCGCCGCAGTTTCCGCTTAAATCCGAATAAGGATTAACCCCTTTCCACGAGCCCGGGTGTCCCAGCGACACTCGGGCTTTTTGGTGGGGGAGATGTGGCGTTTCCGCAGATAAAACCGACTAAAATAAACCTGTCCCTTTTTGGTAGGTGGAGAATGGAGTAAAGTAAGTGGTGGTTAACTAGAGGAGGCTTGCTATGGCACCTATCGATATTGTTGTACTGGCTGTTATCGGTATTGCGTTTGTCGCCGTGTGCGTGCGCATCTACCGCAAGGGCACCTGCGCCGACTGCGCTCAGGGTGGCGTTTGCACGGGGCATTGCTCCAACAAAAAGACCTGTGCCGCGTTTAAGGGCGTGGACAAAATCGCCGAAGACTTGGGCCGCGGTATTCATTAGCCGACCGGCGTTTGGGCATGTATGACTGAGGATACGGCAGTTGCTGATACGATAGGTACATCAGCAACTGCCGCCGAGCGGCTCAAACGAAAGGAAGCCTGTATGGAGTCATCCGCCTATCCGATGCTCTTTAGCCCGATCAAGGTCGGTACGACCGAGGTCAAGAACCGCGTCTTTATGCCGCCGGTGTCCACGAACCTGGCCGATCATGGCTACGTGACCGACGACTTGGTCGATCATTACCGTGCTCGTGCCAAGGGCGGCGTTGGCCTCATCATTACCGAGGTCGTGACGGTCGAGCCCACCTATACCTATCTGCCGGGTGACATGTGCTGCTACGACGACACGTTTATCCCCGGTTGGGAAAAGCTCGCCGCGGCCGTCCACGAGTACGGCTGCAAGATCATGCCGCAGCTCTTCCACCCCGCCTACATGGCCTTTAACATTCCGGGCACGCCGCGCCTGATCGCTCCGTCCTTTGTGGGCCCGTCCTATGCCCGCGAGGCGCCGCGCCCCATTACGGTCGATGAGATTCACGAGCTCACGCATCAGTTTGGCGACGCCGCTGTGCGTATGCAGAAGGCCGGTGTCGATGGCGTCGAGGTCCACGCGGCTCACGCCCACGGTATGCTCGGCGGCTTTTTGACCCCGCTCTATAACAAGCGTACCGATGAGTACGGCGGCTCGCTCGACGCCCGTATGCGCTTCTTGCTCGAGGTCATCGCCGAGATTCGCGAGCGCTGCGGCAAGGACTTTATCATCGACGTCCGTATCTCGGGCGACGAGTACACCGATGGCGGCCTGACCCTCAACGACATGATCTACGTCTCGCGTCGCCTGGAGAAGGCCGGCGTCGACATGATTCATGTGTCGGGTGGTACCACCATCAAGCGCGGCTCCGCAATTCCCGCCGCCGGTACCCAGCAGGCCTCGCATGCCGCCTGCTCGCGCGAGATCAAAAAGCACGTCAAGATTCCCGTCGCCACCGTCGGTCGCATTAACGAGGCCTGGATCGCCGAGGAGCTGATCGAGGACGGCGCTGCCGACATCTGCATGATGGGCCGCGCCAATCTGTGCGATGCCGAGTTCTGCAATAAGGCCGCTGCCGGCAACGCCGACGACATCCGCCCCTGCATTGGCTGCCTGCGCTGCCTGAACGGCATCATGTTCGGCAAGCGCATCTCCTGCACCGTCAACCCCGATGTTGAGCGCGACGAGGCCGGTTACGAGCCTGCCGCCGAGGCCAAGAACGTACTGGTTGTGGGCGCTGGTCCTGCGGGCATGGAGGCGGCGTTCATTGCCGCCAAGCGCGGCCACAACGTGGTGCTCGTGGACAAGCAGGACGAACCGGGCGGCGAGATGCGCATCGCGGCCGTTCCGCCAGCAAAGCAGGAGCTCACCCGCGTGATCAAGTATCAGTACCGTCGTCTGGCCGAGGCGGGCGTGAAGTGCATATTTGGCACCGAGCTTACTGCCGAGGACATTCAGCGTGACTACGCGGGCTACGAGGTTGTCCTGGCTTATGGCGCCGAGCCCATCGCTCCTGCTTTCATGCAGGGCTTTAAGCAGGTTATGACGGCTGACGACCTGCTGGGTGGCAAGGCTTTCCCGGGCAAGAAGATCGTCATTGTGGGCGGCGGCACCGTTGGCTGCGAGACGGCAGATTACCTGGCCCCGCTGGTCAACGACCTGTCGCCGGCCAATCGCGATGTCACCGTCATCGAGATGACCAAGACGCTCGCCGCTAACGAGGGCGGCGCCGGTCGCGCGGTGCTCATCACGCGCATGCTCTCCAAGGGCGTTCACGTGCTGACCGAGGCCAAGGTGACCGAAATCACCGGGGACACCATCAGTTACGAAAAGGACGGCGAGGTCCACACCATCACCGGTGCCGATACGCTGGTGCTGGCGATGGGTTACCGTCCCAACACCAAGCTGGCCGACGACCTGGCTGCAGCTGGCGTTACCACCCACGTGCTGGGCGACGCCAACAAGTGCGGCAACATTCGCGATGCCATCGGCGATGGCTACAAGGTTGCCTGCGAGCTCTAGTTAATCCCTTGGTGCGTGGGGCCTGTCCCCGCGGCGTCAGTCGGTAGATAGCAAAAAGCGGCGGTCGTCCCGTGCGTGGGACGACCGCCGCTTGCTCTTGTGATCCCGGCGGCGCAAGTGTCTCTATCTCACCACAACTGAGGGAATGGGGGATGCGATAGTATTACGTGGTGATATTCGACAAACCGTGGGCTTCATCCGAGGGCTTTATGGAACAACACCAGCATTATCAGAGCCTGCAAGATCAGGCATACAACGCGCTGCGCTCCAAGATTATCTATGCCGAGCTCAAGCCCGGCACGCGCCTTTCGGCGATTGGTCTGGAAAAGGAGACGGGAATCGGGCGCACGCCCATTCGCGAGTCCTTTGTGCGCCTGCGTGAGCAGGAGCTGGTGGAAACGCGTCCCAAAAGCGGCACCTACGTCTCTAAGATCAGCATGGAACGCGCCGAGAACGCCTGTTTCTTGCGCGAGAAACTCGAGAGAAGCGTGCTTATTAAATGCTGCTCGGCCGCCACGCCCGAGCAAAAGCATCGGCTCGAGCAGATTCTTACCGAGTCCGAGTCGCTCGACCATAGCGAAACGCGTCGCTTTTTCGATCTGGACAACCTGTTCCATGAGACGTGTTTCGTGATTGCCGGCCGTCACATGCTGTGGGATTGGATGAAGAGCATCAACACGCATTTTGAGCGATACAACTGGTTGCGTATGGTGTCACAGGATCTGGATTGGGAGCCGATTCGTCGGCAGCATCGCCGGATTCTCGAGGCTATTAAGAGGGGCGATACCGACGCGGCGAGCTATCTGGCAGAGACGCACTTGCACCTAATGCCCGAGGAGCAGGGCCCGGTTATCGCCTTACATCCCGACTATTTTGAGCTGTCCAAAGACTCGTCTATCTAGCCCATTATCGCATCTGCTCGAGACGCAAAAACGATGTTGCTCACCTACAGCGTTTTGCAACCGAGATTTTTAAAAAAAATGCCTAAAATGGCTCAGACTGCTGACAATTGGGAAACGGGGTGCGCTATGGCGCAGATGAGAATCAAGGACATTGCCGCCGAGGCGGGCGTGAGCCCGGCCACGGTCTCACGCTATCTCAACAACCGTCCCGGGCAAATGACCGAGGAGACCCGTGCCCGCATCGCGGCGGTTATCGAGCGCACCGGCTATCGCCCGCGTGCCGCCGCGCGCAATCTGCGCAGCTCGCGTACCAACCTCATCGGTGTGATCCTGGCCGACATCGCCAACCCGTTCTCCAGCGCCATGCTCGAAGGACTTTCCGCCAGCGCCGCCGCGCGCGGCTGCTCACTTATGACTGCCATTAGCGGCAACGATTCCGCCAAGGAGGCCGAGTCGCTCACCAGACTTATCGATGCCGGCGTGGACGGCCTGGTCGTCAACACCTGCGGAGGCAATGACGAGGCGATTGCCGCGGCAGCGGGACGTCTGCCCGTTGTGCTGCTCGACCGCGATGTTGTTGACGGCGGTGTCGACCTGGTGACATCTAACAACCGTGAACTGGTCGCCGGCTTGGTAGACGCCTTGGCTGCTGCGGGCAGCGAGCGCCTGTGCCTGCTCACCGAGGCAAGCGATGACGGTCCCGTGCGTCGCGAGCGCGCCGAGGCCTTTGCCGACGAGCTTTCGCACCGCGGCCTTGCGGGCGAGGTCGTCACCCTAGCTGACGGTGGCGCCACGGGCGTTGGCCGCTTGGGCGAGACCATCCGCGGCTATGCGGGCAAAAAGCTCGGCCTTATCGCCGTCAACGGTTTGGTCTTCCTGCGTCTGACCGAGGCGCTAGCACAGCTGGGACCCTCGCTGCCGACGGGGCTCAAGATCGCGACGTTTGACGACTACCCCTGGAACCACGTGCTCTTTGGCGGTGTGACCACGGCCGCGCAGGACACCCTTACCATTGCCGAGCGCGTAGTCGAGCGTCTATCCGAGCGCATCGACGTCGTTACCACTACGGTGGGCGATGCCGCAAAGCTCGCCCCCAAGCGCATCGAGGTTCCTGGTCACATTGAACACCGCGCTTCGACTTCGCGCTAGCCGCTCGTTCGCAACTGCCTGTTCGCGCACGTTTTTTGAGCGCTTGATACGCTTTAACCCTGCGGAAACATTTTTCTGCGATAGTATCTGCGATATAGACCAGTCGAAACCCGCCCGAAAGAAAGGGGAGCGACATGAACCAGCAGAACATCGATTACGTACTCCGCTCCGTAGAGCAGCGTGACATCCGCTTTGTGCGTCTGTGGTTTGTCGACATTCTCGGCCGCCTCAAGAACTTTGCCATTAGCCCCGAGGACCTCGAGGTCGCTTTTGAGGAGGGTATTGGCTTTGACGGCTCCGCCATCGAGGGCTTTGCCACGCCCGAGGAAGCCGACATGCTGGCGTTTCCCGATGCTTCGACCTTCCAGATTTTGCCGTGGCGCCCGAGCCACAACGGCGTCGCCCGCGTGTTCTGCGACGTGTGTACCCCCGACCGCAAGCCCTTCGCCGGCGACCCGCGCGATGCCCTGCGCCGCATGTTCTACAAGGCCGAAAAGGCCGGCTATCTGCTCAACGTGGGCGCCGAGCTGGAGTATTACTATTTCCCCGACGAGCACACCCCCGAGCCGCTCGACAACGTGGGCTACTTCGATCTTTCGGTGAGCGATGCCGCTCGCGACCTGCGTCGCAACACAGTCCTCACGCTCGAGAAGATGTCCGTGCCCGTGGAGTACACCTTCCACGCCGCCGGCCGCTCACAGCACGGCATGAGCCTGCGCCACGCCGAGGCCCTGAGCATGTCCGACGCCATCACCACGGCCAAGCTCATCATTAAGCAGCAGGCCTACGAGAGCGGTTGCCACGCCTCCTTTATGCCCAAGCCGTTGGCGGGCGAGGACGGCAGCGCTATGTTCCTGTGCCAGTCGCTATTCGACCACGACGGCAACAACGTCTTTTGGGGCGAGGACGACGAGAAGTACCACCTCTCCGATATCGCCAAGCGCTACATGGCCGGCATTCTGGCGCACGCGCGCGAGATCAGCGCCATCACCAACCCCACGGTAAACTCGTACAAGCGCATCACCACGGGCGGCGACTCCGTGCCGCAGTACGCCACGTGGGGCCTGCGCAACCGCGCGAGCATGGTCCGCATTCCGGTCTACAAGCCCGGCAAGCAGCTGTCTACGCGCATCGAGCTTCGCAGCCCCGACCCCATGGCCAACCCGTACCTGGTCAACGCCGTCACGCTGGCGGCTGGTCTGGACGGCATTGAGCGCAAGCTGGAGCTCCCGCCCGAGGCCACGGCCGAGACGCTCAAGCTTACCGACCGCCAGATGGTCGAGGCCGGCTACACGCCGCTGCCGCGCTCGCTCAAAGAGGCGCTCGACGTGTTTGAGGACTCGCAGTTTATGAAGGATGCCCTCGGCGAGCACATCCACAGCTTCTTCCTTAAAAAGAAGCGCGACGAGTGGCATAAGTTTGAGTCTACGATCACCGAGTGGGAGATCAAGCACTACCTGGCGAACTCCTAATCGCGCTGGCTTGTTCCAGTACGATTGAGCTCATTTCTTTGGAGGCCGATATGTCCGAAAAGAGTGCCCTGTTCATGGCGCGCACGACGCGCTTCCACGAGTTTGCCCGCAGCTTGATGACCACCCTGGGTGTCGAGGTGAGCCTGGCAACCCCCGATTCGCCGACTGCGGCGCACGACTTTGACCTGCTGATTCTCGATTCCGATGGCATCCGCAGCGACCGCATCGATCAGATTGCCAAGTGGCTTGACGATCGCGGTGGCGTCCCCATGCTGGTGATCGTTGACGATGAGGCGCTCGGCACCCTGCGTCTGCCGAATCACGCGCACGCCGACTTTGTATGCCCCACGGCGACGTCCAACGAGCTTAAGGCTCGTGCGCAGCGTCTGATGGGCGAGGAGGAGACCGTCACCGCCGACGATGTGCTCAACATCGATAACCTCGAGATTAACCTGGCCACCTACCAGGTGACACTCGATAACGAGCCTATCGACCTGACGCTGATGGAGTACTCGCTGCTGAGCTTTTTGGCGACGCACCCCAACCGCGCCTACAGCCGCGAGGTGCTGCTGCACCGCGTGTGGGGCTTTGAGTACTGTGGCGGCACGCGCACCGTCGACGTGCACATTCGACGCATCCGCTCCAAGGTGGGCCCGCAGATCGCGGCACACATCACCACCGTCCGCGGCGTGGGCTATCTGTTTAAGGACTAGATTTCCACCACAAAGGGGACAGGCACCTTCGTGGTGGTTTTGCCGCATGCGTGGATCCCTTTCGAGCTTGCAGCAGAACTTAAGCCTTCCTAAAAGATTGCGTTCTCATACACGTGCACCCGCATATTGGGGTACAACTCAACGTGAACATTGATGGCCCGCCACGTGTTTGGCGGGCCTTTGGTTATTTGACGAAAGGATCGCAGCCATGAGCGAGAACGATTCCCAGCGTCCTCAGGATGCGGGCAACGCTGGCGAGACCCAGCAGCAGCCGCGTGTGCAGGTGGAGTCGACGCCTGCCGGCAGTAACATTCCCTACGTGCAGGCTTACGATACACAGACCGGCCAGCCGCTGGGCGGTCAGCAGGTTGTAAACAAGCACACGGTGGTCAAGACCAAGACCAAAAAGCTGCCGATCTTTATTACGGCACTCGCCGGCTGTGCCTGCGGCGCCCTGCTGGTCATTGCGCTCATTATGAGCGGCACGCTCGATATCGGCGGCGGCAAGAATGTCGTGACGGCGGGTGCTTCGGGTTCGTCGACGCAAAAGATCACGATCGACTCCGAGGACACCACGCTGGCCGAGGCCGTTTCTGCCAAGGCCTTGCCCTCCGTCGTTTCCATCACCGCCACTTCGAGCGGTAGCCAGAATGGCTCGCTTTCGCAGTCTGCCGACGAGTCGGATAGCTCGGGCAGTGTCGGTTCGGGCGTGGTGCTCGATACCGAGGGCCACATCCTCACCAACAACCACGTGGTCGATGGCTATGACCAGTACGTGGTGACCATGGACGACGGCACCACCTACGAGGCCGAGTTCGTGGGCAACGACGCCTCGAGCGACTTGGCCGTCATCAAGCTCAAGGACGCCGACGCCTCCAAGCTTACGCCGATCGAAATTGGCGACTCCTCCAAGCTCAACGTTGGCGAGTGGGTTATGGCGATCGGCTCGCCGTTCGGCAACGAGCAGTCTGTCTCCACGGGCATTGTGTCGGCGCTGTATCGCTCCACGGCCATGAGCTCTACCAGCGGTAACACTATCTACGCCAACATGATTCAGACCGATGCCGCCATCAACCCGGGCAACTCCGGCGGCGCGCTCGTCAACGACAACGGTGGGCTGGTGGGCATCAACTCGCTCATCGAGAGCTACTCGGGCTCCAGTTCGGGTGTTGGCTTTGCCATTCCGGTCAATTACGCCAAGAACATTGCCGACCAGATTATCGACGGCAAGACGCCGGTGCATCCGTACATGGGCGCTACGCTTTCGAGCGTCAATGCGCTCAACGCCCGCACCAACAAGCTGAGCACCGATAGCGGCGCGTATGTGGCGAGCGTCGTCGAGGACGGTCCCGCCGCCAAGGCCGGCATTCAGGAGGGCGACGTCATCACCAAGCTGGGCGACGACGAAATCACGAGCGCCGATGGCCTGATCATCGCGCTGCGCAGCCACGAGGTGGGCGAGAAGGTCGAGATCACGCTCATGCGCGGCAAGGAAGAGAAGAAGGTCACCGTCGAGCTGGGCTCCGATGAGGAGCTGCAGAACCAGCAGCAGGACGACAGTTCGACCGACACCGGCAACGGCGGTATTACCGACGAGCAGCTGCGCCAGTACCTGGAGGAGCTGCTGGGCCAGCAGGGCCAGGGTCAGGGCTACGGCCAGGGTTACTAACGAGCCATTTCGCACATGCCGAAGCCAGAGGGGCTGTCCCATCAACGCGGGACAGCCCCTCTTTTCTTATTGATCCGTTGGGGACGGAGGAAAACGGATCACTTGTGGCTGGCAAGAGGCCTGGTTCGTAATGGTCTGGACAGTTAGTTCAGATACGTATAAATCTGGGGCAGCTTGGGATGCGTTTTGAGCAATTTTTGATTGGGATGGGGTTTGAATGGGTGTTTGGGAGGGCGAGCGGGACGTTTACATGGTCTCAGGGAGCCCAAATTAGTTGAAACAGGGGTGTTCGTGTCTAATCCAGCTCTAGGATTTATACGTATCTAAACTAACTGTCCACCCCAGTCTGGCGGCTGCCGATTCGGTGCGGTTTGAGACCGCTATTCGGCCCCATTGCGACCGGTGGTACTCTTGTATCCGTTTGAAATCGAGCGAAGGAGTGCCGCTATGGAGCAATCGAGCCTGTTTGGTGACGGCGTGGACATCGATACCGAAACACCCGCGACCGCGGAAGCCACCGCACCGGACGATGCCCGTGCCCAGGCGGCAGCGCGTGCGGCCGAGCTGCGCCACGAGCTCGATTACCACGCCTATCGCTACTACATGCTCGATGCGCCCGAGATCACGGACGCCGCCTTTGACAAAATGCTCGTTGAGCTGCAGGAAATTGAGGCGACCTACCCCGATCTGGTAACGCCCGACAGCTACACCCAACGCGTGGGCGGCTACGTGAGCGAGCAGTTTATGCCGGTCACGCACATGGCGCGCATGTATTCCATGGACGATGCCATGGATCTGGACGAGCTCGACGCGTGGCTCCAGCGCACCGAGGATGCGCTCGGTGCCGGCAGCGTTACCTATACCTGCGAGCTAAAGATTGACGGCCTGGGCGTGGCCCTTACCTACCAAAACGGCACCTTCGTACGTGCGGCCACACGTGGCGATGGCACCACGGGCGAGGATGTGTCGCTCAACGTGCGCACCATCAAGGATGTGCCCATGCACCTGTCCGAGCCGGCGCTTGTCCACATGGGCGCCGACCGCGAGCGCACCATTGAGGTGCGCGGCGAGGTCTACATGCCTAAGGGCAGCTTTGTGCGCCTGAACGACGAGGCCGATGCCGAGGGCCGCGACCCCTTCGCCAACCCGCGCAACGCCGCCGCCGGCAGCCTGCGCCAAAAGGATCCCAAGGTCACGGCGCGCCGCGACCTGGCCACCTTTATCTATGCCATCGCCGATACCGACCCGCTGCACGTCCACAGCCAGCGCGAGTTCCTCGATTGGCTGCGCAGTGCCGGCTTTAGCGTCAACCCCAACGTGGCACGTTGCGCCACGCCGGCCGAGGTCCACGAGTTCTGCGCCCAGGCGCTCGAGCACCGCGGTGACCTCGATTACGACATCGACGGCGTGGTCGTAAAGGTCGATAGCTTTCAGCAGCAGCTCGACCTGGGCTTTACCGCCCGCGCGCCGCGCTGGGCCATTGCCTTTAAGTTCCCGCCCGAGGAAAAGCAGACCGTCCTGCGCGAAATTCGCATCCAGGTGGGCCGCACCGGCGTGCTCACGCCGGTCGCCGAGTTCGATCCGGTGACGGTCGCCGGCTCCACCATCGCGCGCGCTACGCTGCACAACATCGACGAGATCCGCCGAAAAAACGTGCGCGAGGGCGATACCATCATCGTGCACAAGGCGGGTGACGTGATCCCGGAGGTCGTGGGCCCGGTACTCGACAAGCGCCCGGCCGATTCGGTCGACTGGCACATGCCCGAGGTCTGCCCCGTGTGCGGCAGCCCCGTGGTCCACGAGGACGGCGAGGTCGCTTACCGCTGCGTCTCCATCGACTGCCCCGCGCAGCTCAAGGAGCGCCTGCTCCACTGGGTGAGCCGCGGCTGCATGGACGTCGACGGCCTGGGCGACGAGATTGTCGACAAGATGATCGCCGCCGGGCTGATTCACGATGTCGCTGACTTCTACCAGCTCACGGTTGACGACATCGCCGGGCTGGACACGGGGCGCACCTATGCCAGCTCAAACAGCAAAAAGGGCGTCAAGAAGGGCGATCCCATTCCGGTGGGCCTCAAGACGGCCGAAAAGATCATCGCCGAGCTCAACAAGTCCAAGAGTCAGCCGCTCGGTCGCGTGCTGTTTGCCCTGGGTATACGCCACGTGGGCAAGAGCGTGGGCGAGGTCATCGCCGAACGATTCCTGTCGATTGACAAACTTATCTTGGCGAGCGAAGAGGACATCGCCGAGTGCGAGGGCATCGGTCCCAAGATCGCGGCGAGCGTCAAGCAGTTCCTGGCCGTGCCCGAAAACCTTGCCGTGCTGGAGCGCCTGCGTCAGGCGGGCCTGTCGCTCGAGGTCGACCTGGGCGCCGCGCACGCGCAAGCCGCAGCCGACGCTGGCGTGGCGGGCGAGCTCGCCGACGCACAGCCGCTTGCGGGTTTAACCTTTGTGCTCACTGGTACACTCGTCAACCGCACGCGCGACGAGGCGGGCGCGGCGCTCAAGGTGCTCGGCGCCAAGGTTTCGGGCAGCGTGTCGAAGAAGACGAGCTATCTGGTCGCCGGTCCCAAAGCGGGCTCCAAGCTCACCAAGGCCGAGCAGCTGGGCGTACCCGTGCTGGACGAGGACGCACTCGAGCAGATCCTGGCTACTGGCGAGGTGCCCCAGGCTTAGGACATCGATAATCAAATTAGAAAACCTCCCGGAAAGGTTGATACTTTCCGGGAGGTTTTTATTTGGGCGTGGTGGCGGGCAGCATGATCTGCGTCATGTAGGTTGCCGAGGGTGACCCTGCGGAGCGGTGTCGTTCCGGAGCGATAGAAGATTCATACAAAGCAAAGGGGCCTCGCAGTGAGGTCCCACAACGGGGCTGCCCCATTGTAATGAGTTTTATACACTTTAACATTAACATTAACGTGTATACTTAGCAGTAAAGATATATGTTGAGAGGAGCAGTTATGGTTACCGTCGCGTTTTCGGAGCTGCGCCAAAACCTTACGCAGGTGGCCGAAAGGGTTGCCAATGATGGCGAGGAGGTTGTGGTCTTCAAGCGGAGCAAGCCGTTGTTCAAAATCGTGCCGCTCGACTATCAAGGCCCGGTTGCAGTGGAATATGATGCTGCCCAGGAGCGTGGGGGCACAAAACCGACGTGCGGCTCGGACAAGCCCAAGCGCGACATGGGTACGATGTGGCATCCCAAGATCACCTGGAAGGAGATCCGTGAGATGCTCGCGGAGAATGAGGACTACCAGGAGTATCTCGATATCGTGGCTAACATGCCAAAGGGAACGCCGCTCGATACGATGACGGTTGAAGATGAAAAGCGCGTCGCGAGGGAGCGCTACCTATGAGGGCATTTCTAGATACCAATTTTCTGCTCGATTGTGTGCTGCCGGGCCGGCCGGAGCACGCAGCGGCGCAAACGATCAAGGGGCTCGTCGACGTGGGGCTTATCGAGGGCGTTGTTTCGGCCTGTTCTCTCAAGGACGCGTACTACATTCTCACTAAACAGGCAGGCGAGGCGCGCGCCCGCGAGGTAGTGCGCGACTGTCTTAAGAGCTATTCGGTAGAGCCTCTCGACCAAGAAGCTTGTTTTACCTCCGCCTATTCCGATGAGCCGGACTTTGAGGACGGCTGTATCCGTGCGATGGCCGAGCGTGCCGGCGTGGACTTTATCATCACGCGTGACCGCGCTGCTTTTGTGCGCTCGACCATCAAGACCTTCTCGCCTGCAGAGTTCATCCGTGCGTTTCCGATTCCGGAGGAGTAAAACCGCCATATCGGGGACTGTCCCCGGCATGGCGGTTATCCTGTAGCCGACGCTCGTTAGCTGAGCTATACTTCATAATTATGTACACAATTATGTTAGGAGTGTGCCATGCCTGTTTGCGTTCCAATTAAAGATATGCGGGACACCGCGAAATTCTCGGAGCTCGTTGAAACTACTACTGGTCCAGTGACTGTTACAAAAAACGGCTATAGCAAATTTGTTGTACTTCGATCCGAGGACTACGACCTCATGGTTCAGGAACAGGCTAAGGCTCGTCTGATGGCTCGTATAGCTGTGGCCGAGCGGGAGCGTGCTGCTGGCACGGCGCGTGATGCCTTTGAGGCTCTCGATGACCTTGAGGCAAAATATGGCCTATAACGTCAAGATTCTGCCTACAGCTGAACAAGAAGTTGACGATATCGTTGATTATCTATTGGGGCATGGTATTTTTACTGCCCGGCACTTTCTTGATAAATACCGTAGCCAGCTCCAGCTTCTTCAAAGTGGTGTAGTTGACTACGGCTTATCGAAGTTACCCGAGCTTGCAGTGCTTGGTTACCATGCTTGCCTCGTTAATTCTTATGTAATGCTTTATTACTACGATAACGAGGACGTTGTGATTGCCCATGTTTTTCACCAAAGCCAAGATTATGCTGCATTGGTGATATCTAGAAATCGATTCGAGTTGCTGGATGATGATTAGTAAGAACCGCCCGGAAGCATGATGCCTTCCGGGCGGTTCTTACTTTGCTGGGGCAACCGGCACCGCGATCCGCGTCACTTGGGTCGCCGGGTCGTCGCTGATGATGTCGTCGATAAGGGCGATTTCGCGTCGTCCCGCTACGCTGCCAACTTGTCAAAAGCCCCGCGCCGGTTGAGCACGGTAAACGCGACAACACAGATGACTGCCGACAAAATCGATCCGCACGGCGAAGCGATGCCCATGGGAAACAACGTATCGGAATAGGCGTTCGACAGCAGCCACGCGCCCGGCACGCGAATGAGCGCCACGGCCAGCACGTTGTGCGCAAAGCCGATGTAGCTCTTGCCATACGCAGCGAAAAAGCCGCTAAAGCAAATGTGGATGCCGGCAAAAATCGCGTCGAAAATATAGCTGCGCATATAGCCGGTGCCGGCCGCGACTACCGCGGCGTCCTTGGCAAAAAAGCCGATAAACGCCGGCGCCACTAGCCATATCAGCACCGTGATCAGACAGCCGTACACTATCGAGATGGTCATGGCGTCCTTGAGCACCTGACGCGCACGATCGCCCTTGCCCGCGCCGGCGTTTTGCGCCGTGAGCGCGCTGACGGTGGCACCCATGGAACTCGGCACAATGAACAAAAAGCTGATCATCTTCTCGACCAGGCCCACGGCGGCGGCGTCGACGAGCCCTCGGTGGTTGGCGATGACGGTGATAAACATAAACGCCACCTGGATACAGCCGTCCTGCACGGCCACGGGCACGCCGATCTTAAGAATACTGCCGAGCACCTCGGGCTGGGGACGCAGGTCGCTGCGCTTAACGTGGATGTTCGTGCGGCGGCTCTTGAGCCACACGAGTGCGAGGGCGACGCTGGCCGTCTGGGCGGTTACCGTGCCGAGCGCCGCGCCCACGGGGCCGAGCCCCATGTGCCCGATAAACAGATAATCGAGTGCGATGTTGATGATGCATGCCACGCCGATCACGTACATAGGCGAACGCGAATCTCCCAGCCCGCGAAAGATGGCCGAGAGGATGTTGTACGCGGCGATAAAGGGAATGCCCATGAAGCAGATACGCAGGTAGGCGGCGGTTCCTTCGACCGCCTCGGCTGGCGTGCCAATGAGTGCCACGATTTGCGGGCACAGTGCGAGCAGGACAGCGGCCAGTACCACCGAGACGCCCATAAACAGCGTGATGGTGTTGCCGATGGCGGTCTCGGCGCGATCGAAGCGGCGCGAGCCCACGGCGTGGCCGACGATGACCGTCGTTCCCATGGCCAGGCCCACGAGCGTCACGGTAATGATATAGAGCGTCTGCGCGCCATTGCCCACGGCGGTGATGCCGGCAGCGCCGCTAAACTGCCCCATCATGTACAGGTCGGCCATGCCGTAGAGCATCTGCAAAAAGTACGAGAGCATATAAGGCAGGGCAAAGACCGCGATGGTCTTAAGGACATTGCCGCGTGTGAGGTCGTGTTCCATGGGCGGGGCTTTCTGGCTGGGTTCGTTTAGCTACCAGTGTAGTGAAAACCCTACAACGATTGTAGAGTCAAGGTTTATGTTGGCAGTGGGGCGAAATAAGTCGCGCGCACCATTATTCCGAGTGAATATGGACACACGTCACGAGAACTCGCCGCCGGCGCTAACCTTGCAGAAAACGATTTCGGAATACTTGACACCATTATTCGGCGCGCAATAATACGTGCGTTTGCGAACAACGTTTGATGGGGGTTGAACCTGCGTGCGCAATCTCAAAATACTGTTTTCCTATCTAGGGACATACCGTCGCGATGCCATCCTCGGCGTGTTCTTTGTGTCGGTCGAGACGGTGCTCGAGCTGTTTATCCCGGTCATCATGGCCAACATCATCGATGTGGGCGTGCCTGCGTGTGATATCAACTACATGCTGCTACAGGGTGCGTACATGTTGGTGTGCGCTGCGCTTTCGCTGGTACTGGGCTTGGGTTATGCCCGCACGTCCGCCCGCGTTGCCTCGGGCCTAGGCGCCAACCTGCGCGAGGCCGAGTACAAAAAGATTCAAACGCTCGCCTTTGGCAACCTGGACAACTACGACGCCAGCTCGCTCGTCACCCGCATGACCACGGACATCACCGTTATCCAAAATGCTGTGGGCAACGGCTTTCGCCCTATGGTGCGCGGCCCGGTGACGCTTATCGTCGGCCTTATCTACGCGCTGATGCTGTCGCGCCCGCTCGCCACCGTCTTTGCGATCATCTTGCCTGTGCTGGCAATCGTACTGGGCGTCATCACCTATCGCGTCAGTCCGCTCTACCGCCAACTCCAGACCTCGATGGACTACCTCAACGGCGTGGTACAGGAGGACCTCACCGCCGTGCGTGCCGTCAAGGCCTACGTTCGTACCGAGCACGAGGAGGCCAAGTTCGACACCGTCAATACCGAGCTCGCGCGCACTGCGACAAAGACCTTTGGCAGCGCGGTGCTCAACCTGCCGGTGTTTCAGCTGTCGATGTACGTGGCTGCGCTCTCCATCCTGTGGATTGGCGGCCGCATGATTCTCGCCGGCAAGTTGGGTGTAGGCTCGCTCACGGGCTTTATGAGCTACGTGCTGCTGATCATGAACTCGCTCATGATGATTTCCAACGTGTTTTTGCTGCTCACGCGCGCTCTTACGAGTGTGGGCCGTATCGCCGAGGTGCTCGACGAGGAACCCTTTATCGCCAACCCTGCGGGAGACCTCGCGACTGCGGCGCCAGCGGACGGCAGTATCGAGTTTCGCGACGTTTCCTTTAAATACCGCGCGGATGCAGCCGAGGATGTGCTCGAGCATATCGACCTTCGCATCGAGAGCGGCTCGACGGTGGGCATCCTCGGCGGCACGGGCTCGGGCAAGAGCTCGCTTGTGCAGCTGATTGCGCGCCTGTACGACGCCACCGAAGGCGCCGTGCTTGTGGGCGGACGCGACGTGCGCGACTACGACCTCGCTGCCTTGCGCGACGCTGTGGGCATTGTGCTGCAAAAGAATGTGCTGTTCACGGGCACCGTGCGCGAGAACCTGCAGTGGGGCAATCCGCAGGCGTCGGACGATGAGCTCCTCGCGGCTTGCCGCGCGGCGTGCGTGGACGAGTTCCTTGATCGCATCGGCGGGCTGGACGGCGAGTTGGGCCAAGGCGGCGCCGGTGTCTCGGGTGGCCAGAAGCAACGTCTGTGCATCGCGCGCACGCTGCTCAAGCATCCGCGCGTGCTCATTTTTGATGACTCCACCAGCGCGGTCGATATGGCGACCGACGCTAAGATTCGCGAGCACATCGCCCGGATTTCCGATACGACCGTGCTCATCATCGCCCAGCGCATCGCGAGTGTCATGGATGCCGATCGCATTGTGGTGCTGGACGACGGTCGTGTCCACGGCGTGGGCACGCACGAGGAACTGCTGGCGGGCGACAACATATACCAGGAGATTTACGCCTCGCAGATGGAGTTTGCGGGGAACGCGGACGCCGGCGATGGCAACGACGGTGGCTGCGCGAATGATCCATTTTCCTCCGTCGCATGCGGATCACCCTTGGAAGGGGGTGAGCGCCATGCCTAAGACCGCAGCCCAAGCACGCCCGGCCGACCTCAAGCGCACTGTGCGTCGCTTGCTCTCCTACATGGGGCATGCCAAGTTCTCGTTGCTCGCGGTGGGCGTGCTCGCCTCCGTCGCCGCCATCGCGAGCCTCGCCGGCACCTACATGGTGCGCCCCATCGTTAACGGTTTGGCCGCGGGCGGGGATGAACTGCTCGCCAAGCAGGTCATCCTGACGGCGATCATCTACGCCGCGGGCGTGCTCTCGGCCCTGGGCTACTCACAGATCATGGTGCGCGCGGCCCAACACGTGGTGTCCGATATTCGCCGCGACCTGTTCGCGCACATCCAGACGCTGCCGCTCAGTTATTTTGACAGCACGCGCTCGGGCGACATCATGAGTTTTTTCACCAATGACGTCGACACCGTCTCCGAGGCGCTTAACAACAGCTTTGCCAACGTGATTCAGGCCACCATTCAGGTTGCGGGCACCACGGCCATGCTCATCATCCTTAACTGGCAGCTCACGATTATCACACTCGTGTGCGATGCGGCCATTGTGCTGTATGCGCGCTATTCGGGCGCGCGCTCTAAGCGCTTCTTTGCCGCCCAGCAGGCATCGCTTGGCGACCTGGACGGATATATCGAAGAGATGGTCTCGGGCCAAAAGGTCATCAAGGTCTTTAACCGTGAGGCGGCGAATGTCGCCGGCTTTGCCTGCCGCAACGACGAGCTTCGCCGCACCGGCACCGCCGCCGTGAGCTATGCCAACTCCATGGTGCCCATGACCGTCGTGATTGGCTACGTCAACTATGCCATCGTCGCCGTGGCGGTCGGCATGCTCTGCATCAAGGGGCTCGCCGATGTGGGTGCACTTGCAAGCTACCTGGTCTTTGTGCGCCAGGCCGCCATGCCCATCAACCAGTTTACGCAGCTCGGCAACTTCTTGCTCAACGCGTTGGCCGGTGCCGAGCGCCTGTTTGCGGCTATGGACCTTGAGCCCGAGGTGGACGAGGGCTGCGTGGAGCTGGTGCAGACGGGCGATGCCGCGTGGGCGTGGAAAATTCCCGAGGGCCAGGGCGTGGGCGTCTATGGGCACCTGCATGACGTGGCTGCCGTTGATGGGTCGGGCCGCGCGGTGGCTGCCGACGGTACCGAGCTCACGTGCGGCTTGGTCCCGCTTGCCGGCGACGTGCGCTTCCATGCCGTGGACTTTTCCTACGTGCCGGGCACCCGTGTGCTCACGGACCTCAACCTGTTTGCCAAGCCGGGGCAAAAGATCGCGTTTGTGGGCTCGACGGGTGCCGGAAAGACGACCATCACCAACCTCATCAACCGCTTCTACGAGGTTGATGACGGCGAGATCACGTACGACGGCATCGACGTCAAGCACATTGCCAAGGCCAGCCTGCGCGGGTCGCTCGGCATTGTGCTGCAGGACACGCACCTGTTTAGCGGCACCATTGCGCAGAACATCCGCTTTGGCAAGCTCGACGCGACCGACGAGGAGGTGCGCGCCGCTGCCGAGGCCGCCTGCGCGGATTCGTTTATCCGCCGCCTGCCTAGAGGGTACGACACACCGGTCACGGCCGATGGCGCCAACCTGTCGCAGGGCCAGCGCCAGCTGCTCGCCATCGCGCGCGTGGCCGTCGCCGATCCGCCGGTGCTCATCCTGGACGAGGCCACGAGCTCCATTGACACGCGCACCGAAAAGCTCATCGAGCGCGGTATGGACCGCATCATGCGCGGACGCACCACGTTTATGATCGCGCACCGCCTGTCCACCGTCCGCGACGCCGACGCCATCATGGTCCTCGAACACGGCCGCATCATCGAACGCGGCACCCACGAAGAGCTGCTCGCCCAGCACGGCGAGTACTGGCAGCTGGCGCATGGCTTAAAAGAGTTGGATTAACCCGTTCGAGCACGATGCTTTGGTCCCTCCATGCTCCTCACCTCGCCTCAAACCATCACAACATTCGACGTTTTTTGCCAAAAACGGGAAAAGCATCGAATGTTGTGATGGTTTTTCTACCACTCGATCGGGTGGAATCGCTTTCTTGCGCACGAAGGTGTGCGGATCCGTGGGCAGGGGAATAAGGTTGGTTATCCGACTCCATTGGAGGGCTCATGGACCTGCCGATCGTCCTGTCCCATAAGACTGCCTGGCTGTACCACAACGTGGCGCGCCCGTCCGAGCCGCTCTCGCGAGCAAGCAGCCTATACGATGAGGACTCGCTTGCTAATGAGGCGGAACCGACCGCGAGCCTGCCCAAATTGGGACTCGATGCCAAGGGGCTGAGGGCTTCAACGGCAGTTGGGATCGTTACCGACTATCTGGTTTCGCTTGGTATTCCACGAGAAGAGCTCGATCATATCGATACGCTCGTCAACTTCGATTTTGAGCGCTCGACGCCGGCTGGATTTAGGTGCCACGTGTTTGGGGCGCCGGTACCTCCAGGCCATCTTATCGAGGTGGCAGAGGGCCTTCTAGTGGTTGATGAGGTCATGTGCTTTGTCCAGGCGGGTTCGTGGATGAGCGAGCCCGAGCAGCTGGAATATGGCTACGAAATCTGTGCCCGATACCATTTGAATCATCTGTCGACAGGCGATTATATCGAGATGGGGCAGAGGTATACCGTTGCCGATTTGATTGCCTATTGCAATGAGAACCGATCTCGTCAGGGGGCTGTACGCGCGGCCGCCGTGCTCAAGCGCGTGCACGATGGCGCGCGGTCGCCCATGGAGACGGCCACCGCAATCATGGTCGTAGCAAAACGTTCCCAGGGCGGGCTGGGATACGTCAAGATCGAGCTCAACCATCGGGTCGATGTTCCCAACGAGTTCAAGTATCTCGCAAAGGCCGGGTATTTCGAGATCGACGTATATGCGCCTGCGAGCGGTACGGGGATTGAATACAACGGCTCGGACCATCTTGATAAACAGCGCAGCGCGTCGGATGCGGAGCGTATGACCGTGCTGAGCGCGCTGGGCTTTAGGATGATCGTCCTCACCGGGACTCAGTTTGCTCACCAGCTGCAATTGCACCGGGCGATGAACGCCATCGCACTCGCGATAGGCCTTAAGTGCGACCGAAGCGAAGCGTTCCAGAAACGTCAGAACGACCTGCGAGAATTCGTGATTCGGCACTGGGACGGCGGCCTCTAGGGGCGTTTTGGTCCTTCTACGGGGTGCCGTGGGCAGGCAGACCATCACAACATTCGACGTTTTTTGCCAAAAACGGGAAAAGCATCGAATGTTGTGATGGTTTGTATGCTGAGGATGGGCTTGGAAAGTCCGTTTTGCTCGAAGCGACCTGTCCTGTCGTACGGGTGTCGGCATGATTCTCCCGTGCGGTATTATGTTTTCCGAAGAATAAAACGCCGCGTGAGGGGAGGCTGCGTGGACGGGCACGTGCAACATGACGGCTTTGGCCGCGATATCAACTACCTGCGCATTGCCGTTACCGACAAGTGCAATTTCCGCTGCATTTACTGCATGCCGGCCGATGGCGTGGCACCCCGCGCGCACGATGAGCTACTCAGTGCCGAGGAAATCGCCCGCTTTGTGCGCTTGGTGGCGGGGGAGGGCATTCGCCGCGTGCGCCTGACGGGCGGCGAGCCGCTGGTCAGCCGCCGTATCATTCCGCTTATTCGCGACATCCGCGCGATTCCGCAGATCGAGGACATCTCGCTCACCACCAACGGCGCCCTGCTGCCCAAGCTGGCGCCGCAGCTCAAAGATGCCGGGCTTAACCGCGTCAACATCTCGCTCGACACACTCGACCCCTCGCTGTTTGGAAAGATCACGCGTCTGGGTCGACTCGAGCAGACCATGGCTGGCATCGACGCGGCGCTGGTCTGGGGCTTTGAGCCGGTTAAGGTCAACTGCGTGGTCGTCCGCCGGCTCAACCAAGATGTGGCGGCCCTCGCGCGCCTGACCGTCGACCGCCCCATTCACCTGCGCTTTATCGAATACATGCCCATCGGCGACGAGCACACGAGCTCGCATTGCGTCGTGGACCCGCACGCGCCAACGCTCAATCCCGAGCTGTGGGACGCGAGCGACACCGTGCCGAGCGACGAGCTGCGGGCCAGCATCAATGCCGGCGCCGCCGCGGCGGGCCTGGGCGAGCTTGAGCCACTCGACATCAGCGACGCTCCTGCCGGTGCCGGTCCCGCGCGCTACTGGCGCTTCCCGGACGCGGCGGGAACGGTTGGCTTCATTAGCGCCATGTCCAACCATTTTTGCGCGAACTGCAACCGTCTGCGCCTGACGGCCGATGGCAACGTACGTCCGTGCCTGTTCAGCGATGCCGAGTATTCGGTGCGTGAGGCGTTGCGCCGTGGTGATGATATGCAGGTGCTTTCGATTTGGCGCGATGCCGTGGCCCACAAACCGCAGGAACACGCGATAATTGAGGGCACGCAACGATTTATGTCCCAAATCGGAGGATGATCATATGGCCAAGAGCAGGTACGCCGATGCCACCAAGGCCGCTCGCAGGGCCGCGATGTCTGCCCACAAAGCCACGGCTGCGGCCAGCGATGCCGTTGCAGGCGCGCAGCCGTCTGCCGGTGCTGCCACTGAGCCCGCCCGTGACGCCCGTCGTGACGAGCTGACGCACGTGGACGCCAAGGGCGAGGTGCGCATGGTCGACGTGTCCGACAAGGCCGAGACCCATCGCATTGCTATCGCCGAGGGCACTATCCTCATGCATTCTGAGACGCAGGCTATGGTGCTGCAGGACCGCGCCAAAAAGGGCGACGTGCTTGCCTGCGCGCGCGTGGCGGGCATTATGGCCATCAAACGCACAAGCGACATCATCCCCATGTGCCATCCGTTGCTCATTACCAAGATCAAGTGCGACATTGCGCCCATTGCTTCGGCGGGGACGCCGGCCGAGGACGTGCCCGAGGGCTGGGCGCCGGCGCGCGTTGACGGGCAGGTTGGCTTTCATGTATTGGTTACGGCCGGCGTGACGGGTAAGACGGGTATCGAGATGGAGGCCCTGACTGGAGCGAGTGCTGCGTGCTTAACAATCTATGACATGTGCAAGGCGGTCGATCGCGGCATGGAGATCGTCGACGTGCGCCTGCTGCACAAGGAGGGCGGCCGCTCGGGCGTGTGGGATCGTGCAGAGCGCCAGGCCGCTGCTGCTGAGGCTGCCGCCGCAGACGGTAGCGCACCCGTCGCCGTCGCGCCCGCAGCTCCCACTCCGGCCGTCCCCGCGATCGCGTTTATCGGCTACCAAAACTCGGGCAAGACCACGCTCGTCGAGAAGGTTATCGCCGAGCTTACTCGCCGCGGCCTGCGCGTGGGTTCGCTCAAGCATCACGGGCACCACGGCTTTGATATCGATGTGCCCGCTAAGGACACCTGGCGCCATCACCAGGCCGGATCCAAGCACGTGGGCCTTATCTGCGCCACGCGCTGGGCGGAGTACGCCGACACGCGCGAGGAGGACGAGATGCCCGCGCGCGAGCTGCTGTCGCGTTACAACGATGTCGACGTGGTGATCATCGAGGGCTACAAGACCGAGGGCTTCGACAACATCGTGGTCGCGCGCTCCGGTGTCGACCGTCTGCGCGGCAAGAGCTCGCTCGACCTGGTCGACGGTCACACGCTGGCCCTTGCCTGCAATGAGGCCCTGGCGCGTCAGGCCTTCGACGCCGGCTTTGCGACCCGAGCTATCAACATCAACGACGCCCGAGCCATCTGCGATCTGATTCAGGACCATCTGGCCTAAAACCTGCCAAAAAGGGACAGGTTTATTTTGGTAGGTTTTATCTGGGCAAACGTCACTTCCACCACAAAGGGGCCAGGCACCTTTGTGGTGGTTTTTGCTTTAGTAGATGTGTGGGACATGTCTTACAATCTACCAAGTAGTTCATGACGGGCGAAAAACGGAGAGAAGGGTCCTGATGCGTCCTTAATGTTTCATGCGGATAGATTGATTTGACAGACGGTGGCGAATGCCCGCCGTCCGCATTCGTACGAAACAAGGAGTCTCCATGCTCGCCTCTCTTTTCTCAAAGCCTCAACCTTCGCTGTCCGTGCAGGCCAAACGCCTGGTGGCGATGCGCTTTCTCATCTACACCGGTTTTCAGACCAGCTACTTCATCGGCGTCATCGGAACGCTCACCTATGCAGACGATGCCTCGGTCGTGGCGACATCGCTGGCCGTCCTGTTTATGAACGTATTCGTGATCTTGGGATCCTTTGCGGGTGGCGCGGCGCTTGACGCCTGGGGCCCGCGCCGTCATTTCTTGCTGAGCATCGTGGGCACGTTGGCAACCGGCGCGGCGATCCTCGTTTTTGGCAGCGCGACCGGCATCGTCCTGCTCGGCGCGGTGCTCCTGGGCTTTGTGATGGGATTCGCCCAGCCCATCGCCACATCCTATCCAGCCTACCTCACTGACGATCCTGTCGAGCTCAAAGACATCAACTCCGCCATCGCCATGTTCTCCAACGTGAGCATTATCGTCGGCCCCACACTGGGCGGCTTTGTCGCGGCGGCTGCGTCGTCGCGCGCGGTGTTCGTGCTCATGATGATCTTTACAGTGTTGGCGCTCGTCGCTGGTTGGGGCTTTAGGCCGCAGACCAGCCATGTCGCCGGGGATGCGGATGCCGATTCGGCAGAGGAAGGGGAGCGTGCGGGACAAAGTCCCGATCCCAACGCATCTTCCCGCGCTACCTTCGCAGCCAGCATCAAGACGGTCTTCACCAACAGCGTCCTCGCCCTGCTGTTCTGCATTATTTTCCTTTCAAACTTTGGCTACGGTGCCTTCGATCCGCTGGAGTCGTTCTTCTACCGCGATGTCCTGGGCGTCGGTGTCGAATGGATGGGCTGGCTCTCGTCGGCCTCGGGCGTGGGCGCGGTGCTGGGCGCCGTCGTTGCGCTCCGTTTGCCGCCGCACCTGGTCAACCTTAAAACGCTGCTCGTGGCGCTTATATCCGTGGGCCTGGGAAGTTTGCTCTACGTGGGAACGCCGTACGTGGGCGTAGCCCTTGTCGGCCAGATTGTCCTGGGCGTGGCCTGGGGCGTTGTCAACCCGCTCCACAACACGATCGTGCAAACGACGGCCCCGCTCGAGCAGCTCGGTCGCGTCAACTCGGTCATGGGTTTTGGCAACATGTTTGCCGGCGTGGCCCCGCTGGCGATTGCCCCCTGGCTGGTGGCGACGTTTGGCGTGCAGCAGACACTCGTTGGTGCGGGCATGGTCGTGACGGCGGTTCCCGCGGCGTTGCTGCTGTTTGGACGCCGGCATTTGGATCGTGCCGCAAAGCAGTAAAAACCATCACAGCATTCAGCGAAAATCGCGATTTTGCCGAAAAACGTCGAATGTTGTGATGGTTTGCGCCCCGGGCCAGGCCACCACAAAGGGGCTAGGCTCCTTTGTGGTGGTTTTTGCTTTGACTGGCCGCGTCTGTGCCTTGGTATACCATGTACGCCGTTCGCGAATACACCCCACACCGCCGCGCAACCCAGAAAGGCCCCCATGGACACCACCTTCAGCCACATCAAAGCCGTATTCTGCGATATCGACGGCACGCTGCTCACGAGCCAGCACACGGTGTCCCCGCGCACCGTGGCGGCGATCCGCGCCCTGCGCGAGCGCGGCGTGCTCTTTGGCCTGTGCACCGGGCGCGACGCCCACGCGACCGAGGCCATGTACGAGCTCTGGGGCATCGAAGGCCTGGTAGACGTGATGGTGGGCTGCGGCGGCGCCGAGGTCATCGACCGCGCGCACGGCATCAACGAGCTGAGCTATCCGCTGCCGGGCGAGACCATCGCGCGCATCTGCAAGCACATGGCGGACCTTCCGGCAACGCCCGTCTGCCCCCGAGACGGCGTGTTCTACGTGCCCGAGAGCAACGCGTGCGTCGAGCACCTGTCGCGCGTCGACGGCGTGCCCTACCAGGTGGTCGATTTTGCCGAGTTTTTGCGCGAGCCGCAGCCCAAGGTGATGTTTACCATGGCGCCCGAGGTAATGCCGCGGGTGATTGAGCGGGCGTCGACGTTTGCCGATGACACTGTTAAGGCGGCGGCTCTGCAAACCACGCAGCGGCTCTACGAGTTCATGGATCCGCGCGTGTCCAAGACGCGCGGCCTTGTGCGCGTGGCGGAGCTCAACGACATGGAGCTCCAGGACATCTGCGTGTTTGGCGATGCCGATAACGACACCTGCATGGTGGCCGACGCCGGCGTGGGCGTGGCCATGGCAAACGGCAGCGACGCCACCCGCTCCGCCGCCGACTTTGTAACCGCGAGCAACGACAAAGACGGCATCGCGATCTTTATCGAGGAGCATCTGCTGTAGCGTTGGGGGGGACCACCGCAAAAGGGGACAGGCTCCTTTGCGGTGGCCTCAGGCGATTTGGGCGAATTGATGTCTAAAATCTGCGCGAAAATTCAGATATGGTTGTCTGAACATTACGCTTCTAACTACCGATGAAATAAAGATATTCTCATCAATTTGGTAGTCTATTCCTCCCGGTTAATGACCTACCGTTCACGGTCGATTTTCGACCGTTCACAGGATGCTTGCTCTTGAGCAAAATGTTGTGCAAATAAATAAAATGCTATTAAAAAACTGATAACTAACTTAATTACCAGTAGAAACAGATATTTTATAGCGAATAAACGAAAGCAAATCTGAGTAAATGTCAAGAGAATTGAGAACTGGCTACAAAACTATCGGTTTTGTTGCTCGGATGTTTAAACAATAGTTACAATAGTATTACTACGCGAGCGCAATCACAGATTGCGCAAATACGTTTGATAGTGAAAGAGCAAGATCGCGGTCTCTTGGGGAGGAGACATCGATGAAAGCGAATTCAGAAAAAACTAAGCAGAGTAAAAAAGCGACGCGCCGTGTACTGGCAGGCGTTTTGTGCGGAGCCTCCGTGTTGAGCCTGGTACTGTCGCTCGTCATGCCCCCAATCTCGCAGGCCATTGCCAACGATGCCCCGGCAGATTCTACCGAGAAAACTGTGATGGGGGGGGGTTCCTCAAGTGAGTCTACTGATGTAGACAACACCAACAACGGGGATGCCGAAAAGCAGGATAGCGTCGAGACCGACGAAAATGCCCCTGAAGTGGATTCGCTGTCTGACGACACTGAAGCAAAGGGTGCTGAACAGCCTGCCGACAATAGTGCTAACGGTGAGAACGCAATCGCGCTTGCCGGTGAGGTTGTTAACGGCTATACCACAATACAGGGCGATGTTACCAATACACTCCGCAGTGGTGGCAAATATTGTCTGACGGGCGACGCTTGTTCGACCACGCCGATTAAAATTGAACAAGACACTACGATCGACCTTGCAGGCCACAAGCTTTATTACCACACTGGTAAAGACGACGCGTTCATTACGGTGACGAGCGGCGTGCTTACCATCGAAGACACTGCCGAAGCGGTCGATGAGTCTTCGACTGTCATCAAGAACCCCGGCGAGCCTGCAACTATGGCATGGACCGGTGACAACAACGGTACTCCTCAGAGCCTAACCTATTATGAAACCACGAGCACGCCTAATGAAGATAAACTCGGCACCACCGAGACTACGACTAGGCATGTTGTCAGCGGTTTCGGCGCAATCGTTGCCGCATCCGACGGTGGTTCGGTCAAACAAGTCATTTCGGTTGCGGACGGCAGTACGCTTAACCTCAACGGAGGCATGATCACAACGCCTCGTACCCTGGGCAACGACGGTCACGTTATTCTCTCTCAGGGCGCTGTCAATATTTCTGGCGGTTACGTCACCAACGGCAACGGCGGTGGCTGGGGCGGTGGTCTGTGCATAACGGGCGCGAATGCCAGCCTCGTAATGACTAGTGGCGTGATTGCGGGAAACCAGGCTGCTTCTGGCGGTGGCATCTTCGCTAACAATGGCGCGGTGCTGAAGCTTTCCGGCGGTGTCATCTCGGGTAATGCAACATATGTCAAAGATATCTTCGATGGTTATAGCGTCAACGCCGGCGGCTACGGTGGCGGTGTTTATACCCAGAGTGCAACCGTAACCATCAGTGATTCTGCCAATATAACTAACAACCGAGCTGAAGCTCGCCTCGCTAATAAAGAGCTTAACAACAAAGGTCTCCTCGGTGGCGGCGGAATTGCATCGCACGGTGGAACGCTGTCCATGACGGGTGGCTCCGTTACTGCCAATTACTCCCATGAGGCCGGCGGTGGAATCTACGCTGGCCTCCCCGGGCAGGGAGTTGGATTCGCCATGTCCAGCGGTTTTATTGCGGGCAATAAGTCCGATAATGCCGAGGGCGGTGGCCTCCGTATTTCTGGCGGTACTACCGGCGTTATTAATGCGGAAAATGCATCAAACAGGGTTTACATCACCAACAACAAGACGATGACGGGTGAGAAACGTGGCGGCGACTGGGGCGGTGGCGGTGTCTTTATCCAGAAGGGCGGCAGGCTCAATATTTTCAAGACGCTGATCACTAATAATCGCGCCGGTGGCTGGGGCGGTGGCGTCGGTGCTTGTCCTACGGGCGAGACAATCGTTTCGCACTCAAGTGGCGCTGCTATCTATGACAACGCAGATAACGTTGATCAAAATGGCAATAAGCTGACAACCGTTGATCAAAATGGCAATGTGGTACCAACGTATCATTATTCCGCTGGCGGCGACAACAAAATTGAAGACCGCGATGAAATAAATTACGTTACTCCTGACTTCAAAAACGCCGGCCATAAGGATTTCTTCCTGGTGCGTAATAAAGATGGTGCGAATTCGACAATTGCTGTCGTGCTCGGCAAGATGCTCGGTGGCGGCTCGGCTGGCTGGCAGGGCACTCGCGATGGTGAGAAGATAACCATCGATGCCAATGGCGGTGCCGAGGCTAAGTGGATGTTCGGTTTGGAGGCCCATCCGAATGGAGAGGCCGTAAAAAAGGCGCAGGCAGAGGCTACGACCGTCATCAGTGGCAACTACTCTTACACCCACGGTGGCGGCATCATGACCAACGGCGATCTTGTCGATGGCGAGGTCAGTGATCTGAGCGTTTATCCGAGCATGAAGCTCAATGCCACCAAGGTGCTTGTGGATGCAAAGGAAGACAAGCAAAGCCTTAATGGGCACGAGTACAAGTTTCAGCTGCTGCGCCAGAAGGTTAACGGTACCAAGGCACCTTCTTGGAAAGATGACGGCACGTTAGATATGGGCGATTGCAGTGGTGCGGGTGAGGCGACTGTTGATCAATCAAACGGCAGTATCACCTTCGACTCTGGCAAGGACTATTCTTCAGGGAAATACGTTTTCTATCTCGTTGAGGAACCCATCAGCGGCCAAAACGAATTAGACATCAAATTCGATAAGACAATTTACAAGATCGAGGCAACAGTTGAGGACGATGCATCCCACTCTGAAACGCTCATGGGGTTCACGATTAACTATTACAAGGTAAAAACGGTAGCCGTCTATAAAAAGGCCGAGGACAATAAGAGCTTCGTATCACTTGGTTCCGGAGACTATTCCGTTGGGTACTCAGAGGACAAAACAGCGGCTACGGTTACTATCGGTGGCAGTGATAACCCGACCTTTACCAACAGAATCGTGCCCTATACCTCTAGCGGCTCCTGGATTCCTAAGGCGACCAAGGTCGTTAAGGGTGGCGAGATGAAGGAGTTTACGCTTCAACTTGCGACCGATGACAGTTTTCAGAGCATTATTCGTGAGGACAAAACTACTGGCGATAGCAAGGAGCAGACGCTTTCGTTCTTAGATGACTCTGGTAAGGGGATTGTGTACTCGCTCTCTGATATCACGACGAATCCCTACGTCGCGGGCGACTCCACGGGCCGTGGCGCTTCCAAGACCTTCACGTACTTTGTGCGCGAGAAAACCGATGGTTCGCTGTTCTCGCACTACAAGTACGACAAGTCGGTCTATCGATTTGATGTCACGATGACGGACCAAAAAGACAGAACAATCAAGGCCACCACGGTAACCTACACCAAGATCAAGGGCGTCGACGGTAAACCGGTGAACGATACGCCCCATGAACTCACCGACAAGTCCACCCCCACCTTCACCAACACCTACTCCACTTCTTTGCCCCTTTCTGGTATGTCGGGCGTCACTCTGACGTACCTTGCCGGCGCGGCGGTGCTTTGCGCTGCTGCGGCCTGGATGCACATTCGTCGCAAGGCGAATGCGAAGGGAGGCGAGCGTCGTGAATAAGAAAGTTTGCTCCTTCCCGATCTTGTTTGCGCTGCTTGCCCTCCTGATCGGCACCTGCGCGGTTGTGTTCCCCGCTTCCGCGCAGGCCGCGCCGACCTCGACCGGTTCCATTACGGTGAGCGGCACCGTGGCGCGCAGCTACGACGCCTACCAGATCTTTAGCGCCAACGTCGTCGACGGCGACAGCGACGCCAAGATCGCCACCGACCTCGCCTGGGCAAGCGACGCCGTGCGCGACGCCGCGCTGCCTGTGCTGCACAGCGCTGGCATGCCCAATTCCCAGACCACCGCGCAGGAAGCCGCCGAGTGGCTCAACGCCGATTCTCACCTTTCGAGCGCGCTGAGCGCACAGCTCGCTCGTTCCCTCCAGAGCTCTGGCGCCGAGCCCGTGGCCCTTAACGCGGGCACGGCGGCCGAGCTGCCCTGCGGCTACTGGCTCATCGTCGCCGACGACGACGCCATCGCCCAGAACGAGGCCGGCACCGCGCCGATCATGGCCCTGGTCGGCGGCAGCGCCGTCGCCGTCAAGCCCAAGGCCGCGACCCCCAAGGTCCAAAAGCACGTGCTGGAGGACAGCACCGCCGCCTGGCAGAAGGCCGCCGACGCCACGGTCGCCGACGACCTGTACTGGCGCCTCTCTGCCACGGTCCCAGCGGTGCTCACGGCCTACGACACCTATACGGTGCGGTTTGTCGACACCATGAGCGCGGGGCTCGACCCCTCCAAGGTGGCCGCGAGCATGCATGTGTACGTGGCGGCGGGCGCGGACGGCGGCTTTGACGCGGTCCAGACCGGCAAGGACGGCCGCGCCGGTACCGAGCCCGCGAAGGGCTGGGCCGACATCACGGCCCAGTGCGCCACCAAGGTAGCGGCCGACGGTAAGACCTTCACCGTGCGCA
>OHUN01000444.1_pt1 | contig 27154 bp, 20 predicted proteins | sample 1579211 | NCBI WGS metagenome assembly OHUN01 (sample SAMEA3879560, study PRJEB24766) | human gut metagenome | biome: human-associated habitat; feature: feces | place: USA | collected 1985/1987
ATATTTGTGTACAATTTTGGTATAAAATGACTGAAGAAGACAAAAAGCTATTAAGTACTTTTGAAGCAAGACTGAGACATTTTATGTATTTACACGACGAATTAACACGTGAAAATGCCCGGTTGAAGCAACTTCTCGCCGAAAAAGACGAAGAGATAAAACAAGTAGAAAATAGTCGTAAAGAATTGGAAGCAATGTATACCAATTTAAAAATGGCGAGGACAATCAGTATCCACGATAATGATATCAAAGATACAAAACAAAGATTGTCAAAGCTTGTGCGTGAAGTCGACAGATGCATCGCTTTATTAAAAGGCCAATAGGATTTTAAAACAATAAAACGATAGTATGATGGACGATGTGATGAAAATACATTTGCTGATTGACAACGAAAGATACCCTTTAACTATTCGTCGGGAAGATGAACTGTTATATAGGAACGCTGCCAAACAGATTGATAATAAACTAAACAAATACCGTAGCCGCTTTCCTGATTTCAGCCCTACAAGGCATTGGGCAATGGCTGCGTTGGAATTAGCTTTTGAAAACATTTCTATGAAAGACAAAAATAATACTGAACCTTATCAGGAGAAGTTAAAAGAGCTAACAAAAGAGATAGAGCAATATCTTAGTAAAAACGGATAGTTTAAAATTTTAAATTAAAGATATTCACGCACAACTTAACTGTCAAGAGAAGAGTTCTTGGCAGAATGGTTGTGCGTTTTTTATTTATATAAATTAATAACAATGGTAACAACAGTAATAATAGCAATTGTGTGTTTCGCTGTAGGTGGTGGGTTATCATACATGCTTTTCAGATATGGCCTGAAATCTAAGTATGATATCATCATTAAGGAAGCACAAACAGAAGCTGAAGTAATTAAGAAGAACAAGCTTCTCGAAGTTAAGGAGAAATTCTTAAATAAAAAGGCCGATTTGGAAAAAGAAGTTGCATTGCGCAACCAGAAAATCCAACAAGCCGAAAACAAGTTGAAACAGCGCGAACTGATGCTGAATCAAAAACAAGAAGAAGTACAACGTAAACGTACAGAAGCTGAAGCTATCAAAGAGAATCTGGAAGCACAGATTGTTATTGTAGACAAGAAAAAAGAGGAACTTGATAAACTACAGATGCAAGAACGCGAAAAGCTGGAAGCACTATCCGGTCTGTCTGCCGAAGAAGCCAAAGAACGTTTGGTGGACTCTTTGAAGGAGGAAGCCAAAACACAAGCTGCTTCTTACATCAATGATATCATGGACGATGCCAAGTTGACAGCCAACAAGGAAGCCAAACGAATCGTTATCCAGTCCATTCAGAGAGTTGCTACAGAAACAGCTATCGAAAACTCTGTCACCGTATTCCATATCGAATCCGATGAAATCAAAGGTCGCATCATCGGTCGTGAAGGACGTAACATCCGTGCCTTGGAAGCAGCAACAGGTGTTGAAATCGTAGTGGACGACACCCCAGAAGCTATCGTGCTTTCTGCATTCGACCCGGTTCGCCGCGAAATAGCCCGCCTGGCACTTCATCAGTTGGTGACAGACGGACGTATTCATCCGGCACGTATCGAAGAAGTGGTTGCCAAAGTGCGTAAACAAGTAGAAGACGAAATCATCGAAACCGGTAAACGCACCACTATCGACTTGGGTATTCATGGTTTACACCCTGAATTGATTCGCATCATCGGTAAGATGAAATATCGTTCTTCATACGGCCAAAACTTATTGCAACATGCCCGCGAAACAGCCAACCTCTGTGCTGTGATGGCTTCCGAATTGGGATTGAATCCGAAGAAGGCCAAACGTGCCGGACTCTTGCATGATATCGGTAAAGTGCCTGATGAAGAACCGGAATTGCCGCACGCACTGCTAGGTATGAAGATTGCAGAGAAGTACAAAGAAAAACCGGATATCTGCAATGCTATCGGTGCTCACCACGATGAGACGGAAATGACCAGCCTGTTGGCTCCTATCGTTCAGGTGTGCGACGCTATCTCAGGTGCACGTCCGGGAGCGCGCCGAGAAATAGTAGAAGCTTATATCAAACGATTGAATGACCTCGAACAGTTGGCCATGTCTTATCCGGGAGTAACAAAGACATACGCTATCCAAGCCGGTCGTGAACTACGTGTTATCGTAGGCGCCGACAAGATTGACGATAAGCAGACTGAAAGCCTGTCAGGAGAAATTGCGAAGAAGATTCAAGATGAAATGACTTATCCGGGACAGGTAAAAATAACAGTTATCCGCGAGACACGTGCGGTGAGCTTCGCCAAATAATATCAAATAAAACAGAATTTTATACAGAGGATGTTTCATCAAAATGGGACATCCTCTTTTCATTCCCTATCAAATGACCGCATGAAGTTACAGTCTCTCTCAATATTTTCCCTGCTCCTCTTACTTACTGCCTGTTCTGTACGAGAAAATGACTTATGGCTGCAAAAAGCTGAACAATTCTATGCAGATAAACAAATAGACAGCACGCTCACTTACTTAAACAGAATCATACCTGAAAAGTTGGAAGGAGAAGACGTCTATACCTATTGGCGAATTCAGTTCAGCACCTCACCCCAACCGTTCATCCGGCATTCTGCAGAGAAGATAGAGCAACTGTCTCAACATTATGAAAAAACAAAAGACACAATAAACCTGAAAGAGATAAACCACATCAGGTACAGATTATTCCTATACAATCAGGCATACGATAAAGCCGATTCCATGCTTCAAATAATTGAAAAAAGAGCAAGGGGACAACAATGCCCTCAGGAGCTTGTACGCACCTATATATATAAAACACAATTCTTTAAACAAATAGGGAAAACAGATTCTGCTTTGGCTTACATCAACAAAAGAATGGGCATAGACACCACTCATCTGCACCGCAAGCATTATTATCGGGAAAAAGCTCAGACACTACTCCAACTAAAAGAATTCGGAGTCGCAAAAGAAATGCTGGATTCCGCCAAAGCCTGTGCCATGAAAGATAAAGACAGCGAATTCGTCTATAGCCTTGCTAAAGAATATACCGACTTATACACAGCACAAGGACAGTTCTCCGAAGCCCTGCAAGCCCTACGACAATCCCGTCGATATATGAAGCGAAACGACATTCCTTTGCACAACATGTACAAAGCTCATGTTTACGAGCTCATGCACCGGGAAGACTCCGCCTGTTATTACTATAATCTGGTATCCCAATCAAGCAATATATTTTTGGCAAGTGAAGCCGCACTACGCCTCTCTCACCTGTACGAGCACATCGGCTCTCCCGAAAAGGCATTCCGCAAACATGAAAATGCCATTGCTTTCCTTCATAACATCTATTCAGCCTATAACCATCAAGCCAGTGCCAGCCAGTATAACGAACTAAAGTTGGAAACAGAAATCAATGCACTGGAAATTGTACGCCAACGTCATATCAACCTCATATTGCTACTTACATTCATCCTCTCCATGATTGTCAGTGCCTTCCTGTTCTATCTCCAATACAAAAGAAAAGAAGAAATGAAAAGGCTGCTTCAACAAGAAAGCGACCGACTGAAGCAAGAAAACAAACTGCTAAAACAAGCAGAAGAATTAAGTGTTCTCAGAGAGAAGGCCGGCATATTACGCGAAGAGCTGCTTCGTAAAATGGAAGTATTCAAAAAACTACCATCTTTAGACAATGACACAGAAGAAGACAAGAATAACAACCGGCAAATATCATTGACAGACAATGAATGGCGGGAAATAAGAGTCATACTCGACAGTAACTATGACCATTTCACAACACGCCTGAAACAGGAATTTCCCGCCTTGAGTGTAGCGGACATTAACTTCTGTTGCCTGATAAAAATCAATGTCAGCCTACACGATATGTCGAACATTTACTGTATAAGCCGAAACTCTGTCAGCAAGAAGAAGCTACGAATGAAAGAAAAACTCGGTATCACCTCCGATGAAGGAATTTCATTGGACGAATACTTGCAAAAGTATTAATTGTCCATCACATAAAACAAATAAACAGCTAATACACAACAATATAATATTTTTCAGTTGTCCATCACGATTTTACAATCAAATCCCTTTCATACCTAACTTTGCGGTAAATTTTAAAACTACAAAGTATGAGAACACATTTCTTTTGGGTTTTGGCAACCTTGATTATAACAGCCTGCAACAACAAACAAAAAGAGAACGACAACACGGCATCGGACGATTCAAAGATATGGAACGAATTGCCCACTGTAGCAGCCGAAGTGAAAACAAACGGAACAACCCTCATGGTATGCGACTGGACAGCCGTTAAAGATTCCATCCACTTGCCACTCAGTTATTTCATTGAAGACTTGGAAATTGTAAAGTTGGACAATAAGGACGAAGCACTGGTAAGAAACAGTAGCGTAACTGTATCGGATAACTACATTCTAATCCACTGTTCTCAAAATATACCTTTCAAATTATTCGACCGTAAAGGGAAGTTCTTGCGTAACATCGGCTCAGTGGGAAACGGTCCCGGAGAATACACTCAGGTAGGGCCTTTCCAACTGGATGAAAAGCATGACCGCATCTACCTCATGCCATGGAATGCAACCAAACTCATCACTTACAATCTGAACGGAGAATTGCAAAAAAACATTCCCCTGATAGATGAAGCAGAAAAATGGATGCTCCCCAAATCCGTCTTCTATGCAGACGGAGACAAAGGGCGGATTACTGTAGCCACGCTGCCTTGGAAAAACAATCCAAGAATGATTTGGGTACAAGACTTCGAAGGTAACCGACTTGCCGAGCTTTCTCCCATAACAGAGATGAAGCCCGATTACAGCAACGACATTTATCATAACAACAACACGGAAGCCTTTGATTTCTCCTTTCTGGACTTTCATATAGAAAAAGCAGATACTTTGTATCATTACGATTATGCACAGAACAAGCTACAGCCGACCTTTACCATCCATTTCTCTGGTGGAAAAATCCCAATTCACTGGCAATACGAATACCCGACTTGCTTTATTGGGACTGTCGTAGGAAAAATGGAGCAAACAGACAATCACGGTGGCAGCGAAACAAGAGAGCACCGAAATTTTATTGTAGACAAAAAAACACTGAAAGGAGGATTGTACAAAGTACACAATGACTTTTTGGGAGGAGGAGATGCTTTTTGGTTCGCAAGTTGCCGGAACGGGTATTACATTCGCAACGTAGACCCCGGTGTGTTGAAAGAGGAGCTGGAAACAGCACTCAAGACAACCAACCTGTTACCTGAAATTAGGGAGAAGGTAAACACACTGGCAAGTTCCATCCAAGAAAATGACAATAATTACCTGTTGATCGGCCGCATGAAGCAAATGAACGATAATCATTAGAACCAGGGCATTACAACAAGGCATAAATAAAAGAGAGTGTGGCAAAACTAAAATGACCTATCCAATCATCAGCTGTAAGGACAGGGGTTGCCTGCCCAAAGACACAAAGTAAACTGTTTTCGGGCGAGTGCACCTCGCCCCTACGAACTAAACGACAGCATTATCCATGTTTTGACACACTCCCTTTTATTTATATCATCAGAAAGAATATCCAAGAGTCGCCCAAAATGTATTTCGGAACGGACAGTCATCCGATGCAAACAACCATGCAAAATCCAAATGTCCACCGTAACGGTTCATTCCTGCACCCACAGTGGCAAAGCTATGGTCGCCTTTTTCCTTGTCTCCATAATGGTAACCGCCTCTAAACATAAAATGCTCTGCCAACGTATATTCTGCTCCGACACTCACATTCACAGCCTGCACATCCGAAGGAGCCAAACGATAACCCAAATCGGCCGTCATCATCAGACGGTGCATCTGTGAAAACGGCAAGTCTACCGAACCGCCTACTTTGGCCATCATCGGCAGAGACTCGCTGGATTTGGGATATTTAATCTTTGGCCCCAGATTGCTCACCTGCAATCCGGCAGACCAACTCGCCCCTTCCATCCTGGCAATCGCCTTTGTATAAAAAGCGCCTAAGTCAAAAGTAACTGTACTTGCTCCCCGGTCATTACCCACCTTTCCCATATCCGAATAAATATAACGGAAAGTAGCCGACACAGAAAGATTCTTGATTAACTCACGAGCATAACCCACCTCGGCAGCCAATTCCTTCGGACGTATACTCTCTCCTCCGGTCTCAAGCACACCCAATTTCGGATAATTATAATAACGAAATCCTGCCAGAATCACATTCTTTTCGTCTATCTTATAAAAACCTCCCAATGTATGCAACGAATAACCTGACTGATAATCGCGCATCCACGGAGCATACGTGTAAGAAGCACCTCCCCGGCAGTTTTTATCCGCTGCAATGGACGCGCCATTCAAAAAGATGGCATTCTCATTTCCGGTGAGTGAAACACCTGCACCGGCCAATGCAGTGGTGCGAGCATCGGGCATGATAGTCAGGAAATTGGCAGCACCCGTATTGATAGCAGTTACCTCATCCTGCCCATAAACTGTGGCAACCGACATGCCAAGAGCTATTACACAAAATATCGCTTTCTTCATATTCTACTGTTTATTCTTCTACCGGATTAATATTTAATAAAGTTCTGTTTCATCGTGCAGCCGTTGCATTGATATTCCATCGTGTAATATCCGGCAGCCAACTTACTTACATCTATTGTTGTGATAGACATAGCCATTACTCCTCTTTTTGAGTCGAATACCTTTCCACCCGTACTATTATAAATAATGATACGTGCATTACCGGCCAACTGATAGTTTACCCAAAAAAGCAAGTTTCCATCACTCACTTTATTGTTTTTCAATGTCAGCGTCGGCATCTCATCCGTTACTTCAATTCCCAATGCCGCAGTAGCGTCTACACAACCATAGCCGAGTTGTCCGGCATATTTCGGATTATAATTATCCACATCATAAGCACTCTTGAAGAGTATTTCTTTTAACCTATCAGGAGTAAATCCCCGTTCGTTCAATCCATATTTCTGAATAACTAACGCAGCCACCCCCGACACCATCGGACAAGCCATAGAAGTTCCACTCATATCCCCGTAAGAAGAATTATGAATAGTACTATATACCATTCCATTACCATTCAAGTTACCTCCGGGAGCCGAAATATCAATGTATGAACCATAGTTGGAATAAGAAGCCTTTGTATAGTCCGGAGCAATGGCAGCCACCGACACCACCGCATCATAGTCTGCCGGAGAAGCCGTACCGGGATTAGACACATTATCATTACCTGCAGCAAAGATTACAATACCGCCTTTCATCGGACTATCGGGCAATTGATTGCCATCATTGTCGCATCCGGCATACTTGATAAAATAGTCAATTGCCGCTTTATCCGCAGGATCAATATACGAAACACTGGTAGTGGTCGTATTATAACCCCAGCTGTTCTGACTGATAACCGCTCCATTATCGGCACCATACTTAATAGCCGCAGCTGTATTATTTGAACTTGTAGCCCCCAGCACTTGGGTAGACATCAGTTTTACGCCACTTCCCGCCGTACCGTTTCCTCCTGCTATTCCGGCAATTCCCTTACCGTTATTTCCACTCGCCGCTATGATTCCCGCCACATGCGTAGCATGTTTCATGGGAGTCAGTTTACCGGAATCATACATAAAATTATAACCGTTTATATCGTCTATATAACCATTCCCGTCATCATCAATACCGTTTCCGGGTATCTCTCCTTCGTTCACCCATATATTATCTACCAAATCGGGATGGTCTACCTGAACACCTCCGTCCATCACGGCAACGATGATACGGGGGTCTCCTGTGCATTTTTTCCAGGCATCAGCCACCCGGATATCGGCTCCTAATTGTTGCCACGACTCCGTACCCGGATTTTCCAGATACCACTGCTTGGCAATAAAAGTATCATTAAAGTCGACGGCACGCCAAACCGGTTCGTCCGCCCCCAAAGATCTCACCTTCACGACAGGCGCGGCTATTTCTATCCCTTCCAGCACTGAAACTTCACCGGTCGCACGCGCCACAGAAACATCCTCCGAATACCAAACATCATACCACAAATGCAGTCCCTCACGGCGTGTACGTTCTTCATATTTCCCGGCATGAGGAAAAGTACGTTCCATGCGGGTTATTTTCAATGCAGAAGCAGAACGGCCTATCATTTTAATTCGTGCGGATATGCCGCCTTCGATACTCTTCTCGCTTAAATTTCCGGCAGGTTCTTCTTTCAGTTTAATGCGCATACGTCCCTGTACAACATCATTTTCAGACAGTCCCAACTCAGCAAGATTAATAACCGGCCCATCGGTCGGCAGACTGATTTCTTCCTCCTGATGACAAGAATAAAGAAGAGAGACAGATAGCAAGAATGGAATTATTCTTTTCATTGTATATTTTTTATGTATAATAATCTACGATAAGACTTATAGTTGAAAATTGCAAATATATGCTTTTTTCTTCACTCTTACGATTTTACCTATCAAAATAATTACGCTCATCCTATGAAACGAATTAGGAAGTCCGGCCGATATCAGCATAAACCCCAAAATATAATCAATAATTCAGGAAAAAAACAAAATGCATAATATAAAATTAGCGTTATGACTGCCTCAACCATAACGCTACCTGAATATATTCATCAAAAGTTTTTCCGCTAAATTCACTTCTCCAGCAAGTGCTTTTCCTCAAATATCTTTTTCGCACAAGCATACCCTTCGTCATACAAATCGGTCAGCTTTTTTATATCCGTTTCAATCCGGTCGACTTCCATGGGTCTGTGAGGACGTATCACTATAATCCGGCCTTCATCTTCCAACTTCTCAACCAGTTCCAATTGTTCATTATAAACGCGGCAACGTTTACTGAGCACCACTCTCAAGCGAGGATATTTTTTATAAATGAAATGAGGTATCTTAATATCCCTTCCCTTTTTACGATAACCACGATTACGGGTAAGCACCACCACATTCTTTTCATATCCCTGCTCAAAAGCCCGCATCACAGGAATAGAATCAATAATTCCGCCATCGAGCATAGGTATGCCATCCACATATGCAACAGGACACACATAAGGCAAGCTGCTGGATGCCTTAGCTATGTCTATAATACGTTTCCGGTCATACTTCTCCTCCAGATAACAGGCACGCCCGGTATGACAATTGGTGGTCACCATTTCGAAACGTGCCGGATTCTTTGCATACGTTTCATAATCGTATGGCAGGATTTCTTTAGGGAAATGCTCGTAAAGCAATTCTTGGTCAAGGATGCTATGTTTGCTCCACAGATGCTTGATACCGATATAATGATACTTATCCAACAAATCGATATTGCTGAATTTTGCACGCCCTCGCTGACGGGACATATACGAAAGCCCGTTGCACGCGCCCGCCGATACTCCTACTCCGTAAGAAAACCAGATTTCGTTATCCATCAAATAATCCAGCACGCCACAGGTAAATACCCCACGCATGCCTCCTCCTTCCAATACCAATCCTGTTTTATCGTCTATTTTCATAATCAAAGTCAAGGAACAAACAGCCTCCCATTAAAGTTCGGCACAAAGTTATCTTTTTCGATGAATATTCAAACATCTTTTCTCCAAAAATTATTTTGCTATAAAAAAAGGTCTCAACTCATTTTTATCCTTGTCGATGGGATAGAGTGCCTTTTCCATCTCTAATCTTTTCACCATCAGCCCAAACAATTCTTTGGCTTTCTTCTGCTCTGCTTTTGCCACATCATTCTTCTCATAGGGATCTTCTGACAGATTAAACAGCTTATAATAAGGAGCATCGGGATGTTCCGGGTTATAATAATAAATCAGCTTCCAATCGCCTTTGCGGTATGAAGTAAAATAACTGCCACGATGTTCGTGAGGGAAATGCATCAGGAAGTCATCCCGATGTGCTTTATCCTTCTTGCCTGCTATCATTCTTTCAAGAGTAGAACCGTCCAATATATGATTTTCCGGTACTTTTACTCCGGCAACAGACAATACGGTGGGATAGATATCCATCACTGTCCCCATCTGTGTCTGTATGGCATTTTGTGCAACGGGAAAAGCTTTCTGAAACTTATTTTCCGCATCAGGATGCGCCCAGGCAACAATGAAAGGCACTCTCACTCCGCCTTCATATTCCGAACCTTTTTTACCTTTAAAAGGTGCTGACGAGCCATAATCCGCAGCTCCCCCCAAAGGGGCATCACCTCCATTATCCCCCAAAAAGATAATCAATGTATTCTCAGCAATACCTAATTCTTCCAATTTATCCATCAAATCTCCCAATGATTTATCCATACCTTCGATTAAAGTGGCAAAGGCACATGCTTGTTGATTCTTCTTCGGGTCTGTGTAATGTCCTATAAACCGCTTGTCTGTCTCGAAAGGAGAATGAACGGCATAATGAGCCATGTTTAAGTAAAAAGGTCGTTTTTCGGCAACAGCTTTCTCTATTTCTTTATCCGCCTCCAATGTCAGTGCATCGCTCAAAAAAGTGTTGGTATGAAAATACTGCTCCAAACCGGGAACAGCGCGAGACTTTGCTCCTTTTATCGCCCCATAACCGTTTTCTCCATAATAACTGCCCGGACTGCCGATAGCAGAACCGGCTATATTAATGTCAAAGCCTAAATTCTTAGGATCAGCCCCTTCGCTGCCTATACAGCCAAAATGCGCTTTACCGACATGAATGGTCTTATAGCCCGCCTGTTCCAATACATAAGGATAAATGAGATTATTACGGGTCAGTCCTTTCCAATCCAACGGTCCATAAGGAGTACGGTTGTTATTCTCCGGCTGAATCCAATTTGTAGTACGATGCCGGGCTGCATTCTGCCCTGTCATTATAGAAGCCCTTGAAGGGGAGCTCACGCTCTGAGCATAAAAAGTAGAAAAACGAATACCCTGTTTGGCAAGGCGTTCCATATTAGGAGTGCGATACCATTCATTCAACGGTTGTTTTACCGCATTTCCATGATAGTCTGTTACAAAAGGAACAGAAGTATCCATCAACCCCATATCATCCACAATAAATACTACAATATTGGGACGGTCTTGTGCATTCATCACCGAAAAGCAAGCACTGCAAAAGACTCCCATCAGGCTTCGGCTTATCATTCCATTCATTTGGTTAGTTATTAAGAAGTTAAAAGAAACAGTTCTAATAAAAATCTCATTGAAAACATGCGGCAAGTTATTAAGAAATTCCCGTTTATACAAGAAAGAATAAAAAAATATACAGGGATAAATAAGGTCAAAGTCACTCCGCAGTGATTATTTTTTAAACTTCTGCGCATGAATTTAAAATTATAATTGTTACATTTGCAAACAGTTCATTAATATTCAATTAAAATCAAGTTAACCATGTTTGATTCTGCTATTTATAAAAACCGTCGGCAAGCACTGAGAAATAAAGTGCAAAACGGCCTTATCCTTATACTAGGCAATAACGAAGCTCCGGCAAACTACCCGGATAATACATATAAATTTCGTCAAGACAGTTCTTTCCTCTATTTCTTCGGTCATTCTCATCCGGGATATGCAGGAGTGATGGACGTTGAAGCAGGAGAAGACTATTTCTTTGGCAATGATGTCGATATGGACGATATTATCTGGATGGGACCTCAACCAAGCGTCAAGGACTTGGCCGCACAGGTAGGTGTTCAGCAGAGTTTTCCTTTTGCACAACTGAAAGAAATAGTGGGAAAAGCCATTGCACAAGGCAGAAAAGTTCACTTTCTTCCTCCCTATCGTTATGATAACATGATGCTGTTGGAAGAGCTGACCGGTATCCGTGCTTCTATCGTTAAAAAATATGCTTCACTGGAACTGATCAAAGCCGTCGTTGCTTTACGTTCTGTAAAAGAAGCCTGTGAAATAGAAGAAATTGACTTGGCTTGCAATATCGGCTATGAAATGCATACCGCTGCCATGCGTTTATGCAAACCGGGAGTAAAAGAACAATATATTGCCGGAGTATTGGACGGCATCGCTTCTTCTTATGGAAGCATGACTTCGTTTGCCACTATCCTGACTCAGCATGGTGAAACATTGCATAACCACGACCACAGCCACATTTTGGAAGTAGGACGCATGATGCTGACCGACGCAGGTGCAGAACGACTGAGCAATTATTGTTCCGACCATACCCGTACCGTTCCTGTCGGTGGAAAATTCCAAGGACGTCAAAAAGACGTATATAATATAGTATTGGCCTGCCACGACAAAGCATTGGAAATTGCCCGACCGGGCATCACTTACATGTCGGTACATCAAGAAGTATGTAAAGTATTGGCACAAGGACTGAAAGACCTGGGACTGATGAAAGGCAATATAGACGAAGCCGTTGCAGCCGGTGCACATGCCTTATTCCTCCCTCACGGATTGGGCCACATGATGGGACTGGATGTACATGATATGGAAGATCTGGGACAGATTTATGTCGGTTATGACGATGAAGTACGCCCTTCGTCACAATTCGGACTTGCTTCTTTGCGCATGGGACGCCGTCTGCAAGAAGGTTTTGTTATCACAGACGAACCGGGCTGTTACTTTATTCCCGCTCTCATTGACAAGTGGAGAGCCGAAAAGATGCATACCGACTTCCTGAATTACGATGCAATTGATAAATTTAAAGACTTTGGCGGCATACGTCTGGAAGATGATATTCTGATTACCCCCGAAGGCTCTCGTTTTACCGGAGAAAAACGCATCCCCATCACCATCGAAGAGGTAGAAGCAATTATGAATGAATAATAATTTAATATCAAACAAAACTATTATCACTGAATGAAAAGATTTACATTACTCGCCGCAGCCGGACTCTTCAGCATGAGTCTGTCGGCTCAAGAAGCAAAAGAAGAACCTAAAGAAGAAGGATTTGTATTTACTACCGTAAAGGAACTTCCTATTACTTCTATTAAGAACCAAAACCGTGCAGGAACTTGCTGGTGCTACTCAAGTATGGCCTTTTTGGAATCAGAATTACTCCGTATGGGAAAAGGAGAATACGACTTGTCCGAAATGTACATCGTACATCAAACTTATCTTGACCGTGCCGATGCAGCAGTGCGCACTCATGGAGATGTATCTTTCTCACAAGGAGGTTCTTTCTATGATGTAATATATGGTATGAAAAAATTCGGTTTGGTGCCGGAAGAAGAAATGCGCCCGGGTGTGATGTATGGAGATACATTAAGTAACCATACAGAACTGACTGCCGTATCTGATGCAGTTGTTGCTGCCATCGCAAAAGGAAAACACCGTTCGCTCCAAACAGACGAAAACCGTAAACCGCTGTGGAAGAAAGCTATTGCTGCCATCCATGACATTTATTTGGGTGAATGTCCCGAAAAATTCACTTACAAAGGGAAAGAATATACTCCGCAGTCATTCTTCGAATCAACCGGACTGAATCCGGACGATTATATTTCATTGACTTCTTACACCCATCATCCGTTCTATGAACCGTTTGTTCTTGAAATTCAGGACAACTGGCGTTGGGGACAATCTTACAACCTACCAATTGACGAACTGATGGAAGTATTTGACAATGCCATCAATACCGGCTATACTATTGCATGGGGGTCTGACGTCAGCGAACAAGGATTTACCCGCGATGGTATCGCAGTGATGCCCGATGCTGAAAAAGTACAGGAATTAAGTGGTTCAGACATGGCACATTGGCTGAAAATGAAACCGGAAGAAAAGAAACTGAACAGCAAACCGCAACCTCAGAAATGGTGCACTCAGGAAGAACGCCAGGAAGCATATGACAACTGGGAAACTACCGATGACCACGGAATGCAGATTTATGGTATCGCCAAAGACCAGGATGGAAACGAATACTATATGGTAAAGAACTCTTGGGGCAAAGCCGGCAAATATAACGGTGTATGGTATGCATCAAAAGCATTCGTGCGCTATAAAACCATGAATATCGTTGTCAACAAGAAAGCACTTCCTAAAGAAATCGCTAAAAAGTTAGGTATTAAATAATGCTGTAATATACTAGTATTTAAAGCACTACCGTTAATTCCGTAAAAATATATACGGAATTAACGGTTTTTTTATTTGTTTTTTCCTAACTTTACGGATTAATTGGAGACTGCCTGAAACAAATAAAAGCGAAGCCTCCCCATGCGAGAAGAAAAAGAAAAAACAATATATAAAATGAATCACAAATGGAATTACCAACCTCCAAGCCAAGAACAGACAGAAGCAGCTAAAGCATTAGCTAAAGAGACAGGAATCAATCCCGTCCTCTGTAAGCTATTGCTAGAAAGAGGTATAACCTCAGCAGCAGAGGCTAAAAGATTCTTTCGCCCACAGCTTAGCGAACTACACGATCCTTTCCTGATGAAGGATATGAGCATTGCCGTAGAACGCCTAAACCAAGCTATGGGAAAGAAAGAACGCATATTGGTTTATGGAGACTATGATGTAGACGGCACAACAGCCGTAGCATTGGTATACAAGTTTCTCCAGCAGTTCTATTCGAACATTGATTACTATATTCCCGACCGTTACAACGAAGGCTATGGAGTATCAGTGAAAGGGGTGGATTATGCATACGAAACAGGTGTAAAACTAATTATCGTATTGGATTGTGGCATTAAAGCGGTGGAAGAAATTGCATACGCAAAAGAAAAAGGAATTGATTTCATCATCTGTGACCATCATGTACCCGATGATGTACTGCCTCCTGCCGTAGCTATTCTGAATGCCAAACGCCCGGACGCCACTTACCCTTACGAACATCTGTCAGGGTGTGGTGTAGGATTCAAATTTATGCAGGCTTTTGCTTTGAACAACGGTATCGAGTTCAACCAGCTGACTCCCCTTTTGGATTTGGTTGCAGTCAGTGTAGCCTCTGATATTGTCCCCATCATGGGAGAAAACCGTGTACTGACTTATCATGGGCTGAAACAGTTGAATTCCAACCCAAGCGTAGGACTTAAAGCAATTATTGACATTTGCGGATTATCCGAGAAAGAAATCACTGTCGGAGACATTGTGTTCAAAATAGGTCCGCGCATCAATGCTTCCGGTCGTATACAGAACGGTAAAGAGGCTGTAGAACTATTGATAGAAAAAGACTTCTCTTCTGCTTTGGAGAAAGCCAATCTGATTAACCAGTACAACGAGACCCGAAAAGACCTTGACAAAACCATGACTGAAGAGGCCAACCACATTGTGGACAGTCTGGAAGGATTGGCAGACCGTCGTACCATTGTCATTTACAATGAAGCATGGCACAAAGGAGTTATCGGGATTGTAGCCTCACGCCTGACCGAAATTTATTACCGTCCGGCAGTGGTACTGACACGCACGGATAACCTGGCAACCGGTTCGGCTCGTTCCGTTTCCGGTTTTGATGTGTATAAGGCTATTGAAAACTGTCGTGATTTACTGGAAAACTTTGGTGGTCATACGTATGCGGCAGGTCTTTCGATGAAAGTAGAAAATGTAGAAGAGTTCACCCACCGTTTCGAAACATATGTATCCGAACATATTTTACCCGAACAAACCAGTGCGGTGATAGACATCGATGCCGAAATAGATTTCCGCGACATTACCCCGAAATTTCATGCCGACCTGAAAAAGTTCAATCCGTTCGGCCCGGATAATCACAAACCGGTATTCTGTACACATAATGTATATGATTACGGAACCAGCAAAGTAGTAGGCCGTGATCAGGAACATATCAAGCTGGAGCTGGTCGACAACAAATCAAATAACGTCATGAACGGAATCGCTTTCGGACAAAGCTCACAAGCCCGTTACATCAAGACCAAGCGCTCGTTCGACATCTGTTATACCATCGAAGAAAACACGCATAAGCGCGGAGAGGTGCAGTTACAGATTGAAGATATCAAACCTAGTGAGGAATAGAAAAGGGTGACCTACAAAGAGATTCTAAAACAATACTGGAACTATGATAACTTCCGCGGTATTCAAGAAGAAATCATAGAAAGTATCGGAAAAGGACATGATACATTGGGGCTGATGCCTACCGGTGGAGGTAAATCCATTACCTTCCAGGTACCGGCATTGGCACAACCGGGATTGTGTCTGGTCATTACTCCTCTCATTGCGCTCATGAAAGATCAGGTGCGCAATCTTCGAGACCGGGGAATTAAAGCACTGGCAGTTTACTCGGGCATGACGCGCGAAGAGATTGTTGTTGCACTAGAGAACTGCATATTCGGTGACTATAAATTTCTTTATATCTCTCCCGAACGACTGGACACTGATATATTCCGCGCCAAACTGCGGAATATGAAAATCAACATGATTACAGTCGACGAGTCTCATTGTATCTCTCAATGGGGATATGACTTCCGCCCTGCCTATTTAAAGATTTCCGAAATTCGGGAGTTGCTTCCTACTGTTCCGGTATTGGCACTTACCGCCACAGCTACCCCCGAAGTAGTAAAGGATATTCAGACTAAATTAGGTTTTAGAGAAGACAGCCGTATTTTCCGCATGAGCTTTGAACGAAAGAATCTGGCTTACATTGTCCGCAACACAGAAAGCAAACAGGAAGAATTGCTGCATATTCTGAACAGCGTGTCAGGAAGCGCCATCGTATACACCCGAAACCGGAAGCGTACCCGGGAAGTAGCGGAATTACTGGTTAACAATGAAATTACAGCCACCTTTTATCATGCCGGACTGAACAATGACGTCAAAGACCAACGGCAGAAAAGTTGGTTATCGGGCGAAAGCCGTGTCATGGTTGCCACCAATGCATTCGGAATGGGTATTGACAAGCCGGATGTACGTCTCGTCATCCATGTTGATTTGCCGGATTCACCCGAGGCCTATTTCCAAGAAGCCGGACGTGCGGGAAGAGACGGACAAAAAGCTTATGCCGTCCTGCTCTATGCCAAGAGCGATAAAGCAACACTCAGCAAACGGATTACCGACACATTCCCCGACAAAGAATACATCCGCAAAGTATATGAAGATGTGAACTACTATTTCCAGATGGCGATGGGAGACGGTTTGGGATGTACCTTTGCCTTCAATCTGGATGAGTTCTGCCGTAACTTCAAGCATTTCCCTGTACAAGCAGACAGTGCCTTGAAAATACTGACACGTGCCGGATATCTGGAATATACAGATGAACAAGACAATGCTTCCCGCATTCTGTTCACCATCCACAGAGACGAGTTGTACAAACTCCGAGAGACCGACCCCGAAACAGAGAAACTCATCAATGTCATCCTTCGCTCTTACACCGGCTTGTTTACCGACTATGCCTATATAAACGAAGACTCTCTGGCCATCCGCTCGGGACTGACCCGCCAACGCATTTATGAAATTCTCCTGATGCTGACCCGCCGCCATATACTGCACTATATTCCGCGCAAGAAGACACCTTACATTATATATACCCGTGAACGGCAGGAGGCCGGTCGACTTGCCATCACCCGTGACATCTATGAAGAGCGCAAGGAAAGCTATATCACTCGAATCAAGGCCATGACAGAGTATGCCACTGCCGAAGACAAATGCCGCAGCCGTATGCTGCTCCGCTATTTTGGCGAGAAAAACGAGCATAACTGCGGTTTATGTGACGTATGTCTCAGCAAACATCATTCGGGTATGAAACTGGGGGAATTTCAAGAGATGGAAAATCAAATCCGCGAACAGCTCGAAACATCTCCCCTCTCTGCCGCCACTCTGTTAAACCGCATAAACGGAGAACGCGAAAAAGCAGAAAGAGTGCTTTCATACCTCCTATCCGAAGAAATAATACAATCAAATGATGGAATTCTTTCTTTATAAGTATTATCTTTGCCACTGATTTATTAACCTTTTACCCCAAATAAGACATGAGAAAAGCGTATTTAGCAATTATTTGTCTGTTTACAGGATTCAATGCATTTGCACAACATACAGACATCCAGCCTGTTCCTCAACAGATTTCCGAATCCGGACAGCTAATCACTTTACCCGGAAGCTATCAATTCACGGGAGACACGGAAGCCAACCCCTATGCAGTACAACAATTAAAACAATTATTGGCAGGCAATCATTCTGCCAAAGAAGGTCTACGTATCTATATCGGGGAAAAGGGAGACAAAGCCATCCGCAAGTTTGCCCGCCGCATTCCCAATCAAAAGGAAGGCTACTATCTTTGTATCAACGATAAAGAAATCGTATTGGCAGGAAATGACGAACGAGGAACATTCTATGCCTTGCAGACTCTCAGCCGCCTGTTGAAAGACAACCAACTTCCGGCTGTCGAAATAAAAGACTACCCCTCCATCCGCTTCCGCGGTGTAGTGGAAGGATTCTATGGCACTCCGTGGAGCCATGCCGCTCGTCTGCGCCAACTCAAATTCTATGGCGAAAACAAGATGAACACGTATATCTACGGACCTAAAGACGACCCTTACCACAGTTCTCCCAACTGGCGTCTGCCCTATCCCGAAAAAGAAGCCGAACAATTGCAAGAACTGGTAAAGGTGGCCAAAGAAAATGAAGTCGATTTCGTATGGGCCATTCATCCGGGACAAGACATCAAGTGGAATCAGGAAGACCGTGACAACTTGCTGGCAAAGTTTGAAAAGATGTATGACTTGGGCGTGCGCTCTTTCGCTGTTTTCTTTGACGATATTTCGGGTGAAGGAACCAACCCTGTCAAACAGGCAGAGCTGTTGAACTACATCGACGAAAACTTTGTAAAAGTGAAAAAGGACGTGACTCCCCTTGTCATGTGTCCCACAGAGTATAACAAAAGCTGGTCCGACCCTAAAGGCGGATATCTCACCACACTGGGCGACAAGCTGAATCCGAGTATCCAAATCATGTGGACAGGCGACCGCGTTATCTCCGACATCACCCAAGAAGGCATCCGATGGATTAACGAACGTATCAAACGTCCGGCCTATATCTGGTGGAACTTCCCTGTTTCCGACTATGTACGCGACCACCTGCTGCTCGGTCCCGTATACGGCAATGACACCCGGATAGCCGACCAAATGTCCGGCTTCGTGACCAATCCGATGGAACATGCCGAAGCATCGAAGATTGCCATATACGGAGTAGCATCCTACTCATGGAACCCCGAAAAGTATGACAGTGAAAAGACTTGGAAAGATGCCATCAAAAACATTATGCCCGCCTCTGCCGAAGAACTGGAATTCTTTGCGGCACATAATTCCGATTTGGGAGCTAACGGACACCGATATCGTCGTGACGAATCCGTTGCCTTGCAACCCGTTGCCCAAAGTTTTACCGACAGTTATATAAAAGGCGAGAAATACAATGAAAACGATTATGCCGCCCTGCAGGAAACTTTCGGCAGAATGGCAGAATCCGGTGATATCTTGCTGACTGACGCCGAAAACACTCCATTGGTGAAAGAAATGAAACCATGGCTGACACAATTCAAACTGCTGGGCGAAACAGGAGAAGAAGTCCTGGCCATGGCAAAAGCATACGAAAACGGCAATCAGGAACTGTTTATGCGCAAATACAAACATGTAAAAGCGTTACAGCAACAGATGTTCCAAATAGACCAAACTTACAATCAGAATCCATACCAGCCGGGCGTAAAAACTGCCACAAAAGTGATTAAGCCATTGATTGACCAAACTTTTGCCACAGTCACAGAACGCTATAACAAGAAATATAATACCCTACTGGATGCAACTACCGATTATATGCCGCATAAGCTTATCAGTGATGTGGAACAAATCAGAAACCTGCCATTACAGTTAAAGACCAACCGCATCCAAGTGTCTCCGGCACTGGAAGTAATCAAATGGCAAGGCAAAGGTTTTATCACCATCGAACTGGACAACGTTTATCCGGCACAAAGCATTGACATTGACTTCGGCAAACCCGAAGTGGCAACCTGGGGAGTACTTGAAGTTTCGACCGACGGCAAAGAATGGAAGAAAATAGATTACAAGCAGGAAAAGAATCGCCTGACAGCAGATCTGCAGAAAGCTCCCGTCAAAGCTGTGAGATTCAGCAACAGCCAAGACAAAGAACAAGAAATCTATCTCAGACGATTCGTTATTACTGTAGACAAATAAAACGATTATAAATTATGGGCTTTTTTAAATCTTTATTCGGTGGGAGCAATACCCCTGAAACGGAAAAAGAGAAAAACGATAAAAAGAACTTTGAGATTTTAAAATACGATGGTATCCGCGCCCGGCACATGGGCAAATTGCCATACGCCATCAAATGTTTTGAGGAAGCAGTTGCCATCAATGACGAAATGGAAACGCTCACCTTGCTTGCCAATGCATACATCCAGGCCAACCGCCTGGATGATGCACGCATCACCTTCAACCGCATGGCAGAAAAAGAGCCGGAACAGGTCAACACTTTTCTGTCATTAGCAAGTATCTGCTTCATGCAGGAAGACTATGAAGGCATGAACGATGCCTGCCAAAAGGCACTTGCTTTAGACGACAAGAATCCGCTGACCTATTATCTCACTGCCAAGGCAGCGGTGGGAATGAAAGAAGAAATCAATGCCATTGCCATGCTGACCAAAGCAATTGTCTTAAAAGAAGATTATACGGAGGCATACCAATTACGTGCTGAAGTATTATGGGGCATGAAGCAAGCAAAAGATGCCGCAGAGGACATTCAGAAATTACTGAACCTCAACCCCGAAGACGAACAAGCCCTGCTGTTGAAAGGAGAAATCCTTGCAGCAACCGGTGAAGAGGAACAGGCAGAGGAATGTTTCAATCAAGTATTGTCGCTCAATCCTTTTAATGAAAAGGCATATCTGCTGTTGGGAGAGCTTTTCCTTACAAAGAAAGACTTCGACAAGGCCATCGGAGTATATGATGAAGCCATCGAAATCAATCCCAACTTTGCACAAGCCTATCACGAACGAGGTCGCATCAAACTGTTGAAAGGTGACAAAGACGGCTCTGTGGAAGATATGAAAAAGGCTATGGAACTGGCTCCCGAAACAGAAGGAAACATCAGCGGGCAATATAACAATTACGAGAACATGACAAAGAACGTTCCCTTCTGATGAAATGAACATTATGCTCTGTTTTATTGTTTATCCACCAGGAGATATACAATAAAACATGAGCGTAAAAGAACAATACCGGAAATACTCCCTTATCACCATCATACTAGGATTAGGGCTTTTGCTCTTCTTGAAAATGACTCCTTTTATGGGAGGAATATTAGGAGCATGTACTATCTACATCATGGTCAGAGACCAGATGCTCTATCTTACTCAAAAGAAAAAAATAAGGAAAAGCGTCACTGCCATTATCCTGTTGATAGAAGCCATACTCTGCTTTCTTGTTCCTCTCTCATTGGCTGTATGGCTGCTCATCAGCAAGTTACAGACCGTCAATGTAGACACCGCCACTTTTGTCGACACAATTACCAACCTTGCCGACTGGATTCGCCGGAAGACAGAATATGACTTACTAAGCAAAGAAAACATAAGCTCGATAGCATCCATACTCCCCGGCATCGGCCAATTTCTGATGGGCGGCATCAGCAGTTTTGCCGTCAATCTGTTTGTTTTGGTTTTTGTACTCTACTTTATGCTGATTGGAGGAACAAAAATGGAACAATATATTTATGAGCTTCTCCCCTTCAGTGACAGCAACAAGAAGCATGTAATGAACGAAATCAATATGATTGTCCGGGCAAATGCAATAGGTATCCCATTATTGGCAATCATTCAAGGAGCAATCGCTACGTTGGGATACTACCTGTTTGATGCTCCCAGTGCATTGCTATTCGGTTTCCTTACCTGCTTTGCCACCGTCATTCCTATTGTGGGAACAACCCTTGTATGGTTTCCCTTAGCTGCTTACATGGCTATATCGGGTGATTGGCCTCATGCCATCGGCTTGCTTCTTTACTGTGGGTTAATAGTAACCAATATCGATAACCTCATCCGCTTTATTCTCCAAAAAAAGATGGCAGACACCCATCCTCTCATCACGATATTCGGAGTTGTCATCGGACTGTCTCTATTCGGTTTCATGGGAGTGATATTCGGTCCGCTACTGATTTCCATCTTCATTCTATGCGTCAATATCTTTAAAGAGCAATACCTGAAATAAACAACTATCCTGCTTCTCGCAGAAAAGGGAAGACCAAGCAACTCTTTACTGTCGGCTAAGCTCTTTCAAACGGAAGATTATTACAGTCCGCTACAGCAGACCGTACAGTCTACTACGGCAGACTATACAGTCCATTACAACGGACTGTATGGTCCATTGCCGAAGTCTGTAATAATCTGCCCTATCAAAAGACTTAATCAAAAGGATGAAAAGGCTTAATCCGGCTAATATCGGGGCCAAGCATCGGAATAAATACAGACAGGAAGCAAAACATACCCCCGGATTTCTTTTTATTTTTGTAAAACTCAAGGCTATAAGCAAAATAATAGCTATTTTTGCGCATTCAATTGAACAAAACATTTAACTCATGAGTAATCAACGATACATGCAGCGCGGCGTGTCAGCATCCAAAGAAGATGTACACAACGCCATTAAGAACATTGACAAAGGTATTTTCCCCCAAGCTTTCTGTAAGATAATCCCTGATATTCTGGGCGGAGACCCCGAATATTGCAACATCATGCACGCCGACGGTGCAGGCACAAAATCGTCCTTGGCCTACCTTTATTGGAAAGAGACAGGCGACCTGAGTGTGTGGAAAGGCATTGCGCAAGATGCACTGATTATGAACATTGACGACCTGCTTTGTGTGGGTGCTGTCGACAACATTTTGGTTTCATCCACCATCGGACGCAACAAACTGCTCGTTCCCGGAGAAGTCATTTCTGCCATCATCAACGGAACGGACGAACTGCTTGCCGAGCTTCGTGATATGGGAGTAGGCGTTTATGCCACCGGCGGCGAGACTGCCGATGTAGGCGACTTGGTCCGTACCATTATCGTAGACTCTACCGTGACTTGCCGCATGAAGCGCGCCGATGTCATCAACAACGCCAATATCCGTCCGGGTGACGTCATTGTCGGTCTGGCTTCTTACGGAAAAGCCACTTACGAAAAAGAATATAACGGCGGTATGGGAAGCAACGGACTGACCAGCGCCCGCCACGATGTGTTCTCTAAATATCTGGCAGAGAAATATCCCGAAAGTTATGATAAGGCCGTGCCCGAAGAATTAGTTTACAGCGGAAACCTGAAACTGACAGACAAAGTGGAGGACAGTCCGCTGGATGCAGGCAAGTTGGTTTTATCACCCACTCGCACATACGCTCCGGTAGTGAAGAAGCTGTTGGATGCACTTCGTCCCGAAATTCACGGTATGGTTCATTGCTCAGGCGGTGCACAGACCAAGATTCTGCACTTTGTAGACAAAGTACGTGTAGTGAAAGACAACCTGTTCCCTGTTCCCCCGCTGTTCAAGACCATCAAAGAACAAAGCGGCACAGATTGGGAAGAAATGTACAAGGTATTCAATATGGGCCACCGTCTGGAAGTTTACCTGTCACCGGAGCATGCCGAAGAAGTAATCGCTATCAGCAAGTCATTCAATATCGATGCACAAATTGTGGGACGCGTAGAAGAAAGTAACAAGAAAGAATTGATTATCCGCTCCGAGTTTGGGGAGTTTAAATACTAAATCCGGCAAAGAGAAGGCCATGGACGAAAACAAAGAAACAAGAAAAGGAATACCACCCAAAGGTTGCCTGCTGATGCTGGCATGTATCTTTCTGGGAGCAGCCTGTATAGGTCTGAGCATATGGCTGGACAATCTTTTTCTAAAAAACGTTACTTATATGGCTACCACAGCTACGGCAAGCATCATTGCAGACGTGTACTTCCAATCCAAGAAATGGGTAAAAAAATACACGACATGGCAATGGATAGGATATGTCATTCTCCTACTCGCTATGGCCGTCATATTTACCTGGATTGAAACCAAGAACAAATAAACATATATGGCAGACAATAATACCCTACTTGAAAAATTAGAAGGGCTGGTAGCCCGGTTTGAGGAAGTTTCCACCCTCATCACCGACCCGAATGTGATTGCAGACCAAAAGCGTTATGTCAAGCTCACCAAGGAATACAAAGATATGAGCGACATTATGAAGGCCCGCAAAGAATATATACAATGTCTGAACGGACTGGAAGAGGCAAAGCAGATAATGACAACCGAATCCGACCCCGAAATGAAAGAAATGGCACGCGAAGAGGCTAATGCCTGCGAAGTGCGTATTCCCGAACTGGAAGAGGAAATCAAACTGCTGCTTGTTCCCGCCGACCCGCAGGACGACCGTAATGCCATCCTCGAAATACGTGGCGGCACGGGAGGCGATGAAGCAGCCATCTTTGCCGGCGACCTGTTTCGCATGTACAGCAAATACTGCGAAACGAAAGGTTGGAAACTGGAAGTCTCCAGTGCCAACGAAGGTGCTGCCGGAGGATTCAAGGAAATTATCTGTTATGTGACCGGCGACAAAGTGTACGGCACGCTGAAATACGAATCGGGCGTTCACCGTGTGCAGCGCGTTCCGGCTACCGAAACACAAGGGCGTGTGCATACCTCGGCGGCATCTGTTGTCGTATTGCCGGAAGCCGAACCATTTGATGTGGAAATCAACGAAGGCGAAATCAAATGGGATACTTTCCGAAGCGGTGGAGCCGGCGGACAGAACGTCAACAAGGTAGAATCGGGAGTGCGTCTGCGTTACAACTGGAAAAACCCGAATACGGGAGTAGTGGAGGAAATCCTTATCGAATGTACCGAAACCCGCGACCAACCAAAGAACAAAGAACGCGCCCTTTCGCGCCTGCGTACCTTTATATACGACAAGGAACATCAAAAGTATATCGATGATATTGCCAGCAAGCGTAAGACTATGGTATCCACCGGAGACCGTTCGGCCAAAATCCGTACTTACAACTACCCGCAGGGACGTATCACCGACCACCGTATCAATTACACCATCTACAATCTGGCTGCTTTTATGGACGGTGATATTCAAGATTGCATCGACCATCTGATAGTGGCCGAAAATGCAGAGCGATTGAAGGAGAGTGAATTATAATAATATTAAGCTAAATAGTATAACTATGGACAAGCAACAATTATTTGAGAACATCAAAAAAAAGAAATCATTCCTCTGTGTAGGACTGGATACTGACATAAAGAAAATCCCCGAACACCTGTTGAAGGAAGAAGACCCTATCTTTGCTTTCAACAAGGCTATTATCGATGCTACAGCTCCTTACTGTATTGCATACAAGCCCAACCTGGCTTTCTATGAAAGCATGGGCGTGAAAGGATGGATTGCTTTTGAAAAAACAGTGAACTACATCAAGGAAAACTATCCCGACCAATTCATCATTGCCGATGCCAAACGTGGCGATATTGGTAATACCTCGGCTATGTATGCCCGTACTTTCTTCGAAGAGTTGAACATCGATTCTGTCACTGTTGCTCCTTATATGGGCGAAGACAGCGTAACTCCGTTCCTCACTTACGAAGGCAAATGGGTTATTCTGCTTGCTTTGACCAGCAATAAAGGTTCGCATGACTTCCAACTGACAGAAGATGCCAACGGAGAACGCCTGTTTGAAAAAGTGTTGCGCACCTCACAGAATTGGGCAAACGATGAAAACATGATGTATGTGGTAGGTGCCACCCAAGGACGTGCATTCGAAGATATCCGTAAGATTGTTCCCAACCACTTCCTGCTGGTACCGGGTATCGGTGCACAAGGCGGTTCATTGGAAGAAGTGTGCAAATATGGCATGAACAACACTTGCGGACTGATTGTCAACTCCAGCCGCGCCATTATCTATGCCGATAAAACTGAAAACTTCGCAAACGTAGCCGGACAAGAAGCCAAGAAAGTTCAGGCACAAATGGAAGAACAGTTGAAAGCAATCCTTTAATGAGTGAAAGAAAAATCATAAACGACCCCGTCTTCGGGTTTATCAATATCCCGAAGGGGTTGTTATATAATATTGTATGCCACCCGTTGCTGCAACGCCTTACACGCATAAAGCAACTGGGGTTATCTTCTGCTGTGTATCCGGGAGCGCAACACACCCGGTTTCAGCACTCGCTGGGAGCCTTTTATTTGATGAGTGAAGCCATCAGCCATCTTACAGCCAAAGGTAATTTCATTTTTGACAGCGAAGCGGAAGCTGTTCAGGCGGCTATTTTGCTTCACGATATCGGACACGGACCTTTTTCGCATGTTCTGGAGAACACACTGGTCACAGGAGTTTCGCATGAAGAGATTTCACTGATGCTGATGGAGCGTATCAACAAAGACTTAAAAGGACAGCTCAATCTTGCTATTCAAATCTTCAAAGACGAGTACCCCAAGAAGTTTCTTCATCAATTAGTCAGCGGACAACTGGATATGGACCGGTTGGACTATCTGCGCCGCGACAGTTTTTATACCGGAGTAACGGAAGGCAATATCGGTTCGGCGCGTATCATCAAGATGCTGGACGTAAAAGACGACCATCTGGTAGTCGAATCAAAAGGAATCTACTCCATAGAGAACTTTCTGACATCACGCCGCTTGATGTATTGGCAAGTCTACCTGCATAAAACATCCGTAGCCAGCGAAAAGATGCTCATCAGTACGCTGCTCCGTGCCAAAGAATTAGCCTCAAAAGGAGTCGAATTGTTTGCTTCCCCGGCTTTGAAGTTCTTCCTGTACCATTCCATTGGTAAAGAAGAATTTTATAATGATTCTAATTGTCTAGAATATTTTATTCAACTAGACGACAACGATATATGGACTGCACTGAAAGTATGGAGCAGCCACAGTGATATTATACTCTCTACTTTGAGTCGCGGACTCATCAACCGTCATCTCTTTAAAGTAGAAGTCACCTCTTCCCCCATCTCGAAAGAAAGAAAGGAAGAATTGCTTTCAAGGATATGTAATCAGTTATATATCAACAGGAAAGAAGCAAATTATTTTCTATCGATATCCAGCATAGAAAATGACATGTACAAAAAGGAAGACGACAGCATTGAAATCATCTACAACGACGGAAGCACCAAGGACATTGCCGAAGCTTCGGATATGCTGAATATCTCCCTACTCTCTCGAAAAGTCAAGAAATATTATGTATGTTACCTGCGCCCTGAAGAAGGCGGACATTAAATAATTAGCGAATTGTACGGATATATAAAAAAAAAATGCGTAATT
>OHUN01000537.1_pt1 | contig 23099 bp, 18 predicted proteins | sample 1579211 | NCBI WGS metagenome assembly OHUN01 (sample SAMEA3879560, study PRJEB24766) | human gut metagenome | biome: human-associated habitat; feature: feces | place: USA | collected 1985/1987
GATTGCGTACATTTTGTTCATTCCTTTTCGTTGTACTCGCTGGTCGTAAAGGCAGACCCTTACTGCGGGCCATTTCAGGCGCCCACACCATGCGGCTAGAATATTATAGCAAAAACCAAACCGGATTGCAAGAGGAAATTTCCCCTTTTGCGCAAATTTTTTACGCTTTTTTCTGCCCGGCCTGTTCTATGGCGGCCTTTACCTGCGCATTATAGGCCTCGGTCTTTTCCAAAAACAGCTTGCACGGGCTGGAGGCCAGCAGCTGGGTGTCCTTCCCTGCAAAGGAGATGGGACCGTCCAGCTTCTTTTGAGCCGCCTTGTTCTCTGCGTTCAGCGCCAGCGGCACAAGCAAAGGCTTGCCCTTGAACTTGCGGGTAAAATACACCTCTGCCGCAATGCCCGCCACCACGGCGACGCCTGCCACCAGCTGGGATGCCCGCAGCCCGATGGAGGGCACCAGCATCAGGCTGTCAGTGCGCAGACCCTCGATCCAGAAACGGCCTGCGCCGTACCACACCAGATACCGCAGGGTGATATCGCCGTTGAACTTGCGTTTTTTGATGTAGCGGAACAGCAGGAAAAAGCCTACAAAGCACCAGATGCTCTCATACAAAAAAGTGGGGTGCACCGGCAGGTTGGGGTCGATGACCACACCCTTGGGCACCGTGACCGTGCTGCTCATCAGGTAAGCACGGGTAGCCTCGCTGTACATTCCCCACGGCAGGGTGGTGTTGCAGCCAAAGGCCTCCTGATTGAAAAAGTTGCCCCAGCGGCCGCAGCCCTGCCCGATGAGAAAGCCCATAGCAGTCAGGTCGAACATGGGCAGCACCGGCACGCCCCGCCACTTGCAGGCCAGACCGCCGAACAGAAAGCCGCCGATGATGCCGCCGTAGATGGCAAGGCCGCCATCCCGGATGGCGATCATCTCCCAGATACTCTCGTATTTAAAAGGTGCCATAGCTACATAGTAGGCGCGGGCGCTGATGATGCCCAGCACTACGCCAATAAGGATGACGTCCACCATGCTGTCCGGGTCTACGCCAAATTCCAGACTGTGCCGGAAGGCAAAGACCAGCGCCAGACACAGACCCACTGCGATGCACACGCCGTACCAGTAGATGCTGACCCCGCCGATGGTAAAGGCCACGCGGTTCAGCTGAAAACTCAGTCCCAGACCCGGAAACTGTACCAGATTTGTCATTCTTCTTCCTCCTCGTCCTCTTCTGCCGCCTGCGCCGTGCCATCCGGCAGGATGTACATGGTAGCCATGCGGTCGGTGCACAGGATGTGCTGCAGGGCAGCGTCTGCATCCTCTGCGGTCAGCCCGGCCAGCATGGAGATCTGCTGCGCCACCGTCTGGCCGCTGAGGGCAAAGTCTGCCATCTGGCTGGCCGAGTCTTCCACGTTTTCCAGATTTTCGATCAGCTGGCCGTATTTTTCGTTCTTGCACAGGGTAAACACTTCCCTGTCCACACCGGCGGCGCGTACCCGGGCGATCTCGTCCAGCAGCAGCTGCCGCACAGTATCCGGTACATCGCTCTCTCCGGTGAACAGGATGCAGCAGCAGCCGTCCACCCGCAGCACCTCGCCGCCAAAGCCGGGATTCACAAGGCCTTCGTCATACAGGCGGCGGTACAGCGGCGACATCCCGCCCACGATGCAGCTGAGCACAAGGTCGTACAGCGCCTCGGTGCGCAGATCGTCCGCAGACAGCGGCTCTTCCTTAAAGCCTACGCCGAAGCAGGGCTTGGAAACCGGCATGGTCAGCGTTTTTTCCGTAGCGGCAAGGGTCATAGGCTCCGTGGCCCACAGCCGCTGCACCTTTTCTGCCGGGCGGGGCTCCATCAGGCCGTGCCGCTTGCAGGCGGCAAGGATCTGTTCCATGGTGGTGTTACCGGCAGCAGCCAGTACCATATTGCCCGGGGCATAAAAGGCCTTGCAGCTGTCGTACAGCATGGCTGGCGTGATCTCGGCAATGCTCTCCACCGTGCCCGCGATGTCGCTGCGGATGGGGTGGCTGTGGTACAGGCACTCGAACAGGCCGGTGATGAGCCGCCAGTCCGGGCTGTCATCGTACATTTTGATTTCCTGTCCGATGATGCCCTGCTCCTTGGCGATGGTCTGCTCGGTAAAGTAGGGGTGGCCTACCATGCCCAGCAGCACGTCCAAGCTTTCGTCCAACTGCTGGGTAGCGGTGAACAGGTAGCAGGTGCGGTCAAAGCTGGTAAAGGCGTTGGCGTTGGCACCGGTCTTTGCGTACTTGGCAAAGGCATCGCCGTCCTCGTCCTCGAACATTTTGTGCTCCAGAAAATGCGCCACACCCGCCGGCAGATGCACCGTTTGCCCGTTCAGGCAGAAATCTCGGTCGATGGAGCCGAACTTTGTAGCATAGATCACATGGGTGCTGGAATAGCCCGGCATGGGGCGCACCAGCACCGTCAGGCCGGAGGGCAGGGTCTGCCACTGGTCGGCCACGGTCTTTTCCAGCAGGGTCTGGTTATTCTGCGGCATGGGCAGTATCCTCCTTTGTAAGCAGATAGCTGACCGAGAGGGTCAGGCGGCGCAGGATGTCCCGCACCTCGTCCTTGGTCACGGCGCGCAGGGCGCTGCGTGCCTGTTCCGGGCTTTGGATAAGCGCAGCGCTGTTGGCACCGGCACGCAGCACCTCGATGTAGTACCAGCTCTCGATGCCGCCAAGGCTGTCCTCTACCCCGTTCATGCCGCTGAGCAGCCCCCGGCGGCAGTCCTCGAATTCCTCGTCGGTAATGGGGCCGGTGCACAGGTCGGCAAGTTCCTTCAAAATTGCCTGCTCTGCGCGGGCGGCATCAGCGTGCTCCACACCGCTGTTCACCGCCATGCTGCCAGTAAAGCTTTGGAAGGAGGAGGAGCAGTAGTAGCACAGATGGTCCCGCTCCCGCACATTGAGGAACAGGCGGCTGGTCACACTGCCGCCGTACAGCGCCATGGCAAGGCGCACCGCTGCCAGCTGCTGCGGCTGCATGGGCTGCCCCAGTGTGAACAGCATACACAGCTTTGCCTGCACCATATCGTAGTTTTCGGTCTTATGCACCGGCGCAATGGCAGGCATGGCCATGTTTTCCACCAGCGGCAGCGGGGCGCGGTCGATGCAGACAAGCTCTGCCAGCAAAGCATCCCGGATGGCGGCGGTCTGGGCGGCGTCGCAGCCCAGCACCAACAGCTCGATGTTTGCAGTACGCAGCATCTGCTGATAAGCGGCGGTCAGCATGGCGGGGGTAAGGCTGTCCACCTCTTCCAGATAACCCTCCTGCCGCACGCCCGCCGGGCTGTCGCCAAAAAACTCCCGGTTGGCCTGATGCAGGCAGTAGATGCGTTTATCGTTGATTTCATCCTCAAGGCCCTTTTTCAGCATCTGCTTTTCAATGCTGACGGCCTGCGGGTCAAAGCAGCCGTCCACAAGATAGGGATGGAAGGCCGCACCCAGCGCGATTTTGGTATACTCGGCGGTCAGTGCCTCGCCCTCCAGCGCAAAGGCATCCTTGATGCCGGTCACGCTGACGCAGAGGTTGTGGTTGCAGCCCATAGGGCGGGCGTCCACGGTCAGGTCTGCGCCGTAGAGCTTTGCCAGCTTTTTGGTGAGGCGGGTCATATCCGGGCAGTCCGCATAGCCGCGCTCCATCACCAGCGGCAACAGCGCATGGGCAGTGGCCGTTTTACGCTGGGCCGGAAAAGCAAAGTGGATGCTGATGCGGCAGCGGTTGAATTTAGAAGCCGGGTCGCAGGAAAGATGCACGCCCGGTGCAATGAGAGTACGTTCCAATGATAGTTCCCTTCTCTCTGTGCCGCAGCACAGAGCATTTGATTCAGTCTGCCCTCTGCAGGGCGATGAACTCTTCCAGGCTCAGGCCGCTGGCGCGGATGACAAGGGCGTTTTCCACCCCCACATAGCGCCAGTGCCACGGCTCGAACACGATGCCGGTCGCGGCCTGCCGGTCCTGCGGGTAGCGCAGGATAAAGCCGTATTCCGCCGCGTAGGCCGTAAGCCACTCGTAGGCGCGGGTCTCGGCAAAACCGGTGTCCTGCTGCGGATTGTCCGCGCTGAGGATATCTGCCGCGTAGCCGGTGCCGTGCTCGTTGGCGTTGGCGGCGGGCTGGATGGTAGCCGCCAGACGGGCGGCTTCCTCCTCGGACTTGCGCTTATCGCGGTAGGTCTGCACCCGGGCCTCGTAGGCGGCCTGACGGGTGTCGGCGTCCTGATAACCGGCCACAAGGGTCAGGCTGACGCCGTCCGCCTGCGCGGCGGCAGCCATACTGCGATACTGCATGGCAGCTTCGGCCTCCAGCTGCTGGCCGGTGACCTCGTCGGCGGTGTCCAGCAGCGGGGCGGGCTCGGCGGTATAGGGCAGGTTGGCGTTCACCAGTACCAGCCGGGCATCTGCGGCGTTAAATACATAGTCTGTGCCGTCGTACACGCTGGCTGCAAATACCTTTGGCCCGGCCAGCAGGCCATGCACCTTGGGCAGCAGCCACAGGATGCCGCCGGTCAGCAGCGCCACCACTGCCGCGCAGCCGGTCAGAAACAGTACCCAGTTGCGGGCCAGCCGCAGCATTTTGCGGCGCTTCCATTGTTGATAGGTCAGGCGCTTCTCAGCAGGCGCTCTGGAGGTACGGGTGGATTCACTCATGCGGCGGGGCTCCTTTTCGGCATTGTTGCAGCGCCGGTGCGCCGCACAGATTCAAACTATATTATACACCCCTTTGCAATTTGTGTAAACGCCGCCGTGTGTAAAAAAATTATGACCCGCCCGCCCCCCGGCAGGGAGCAGACAGGCCACAATCAAAAATTTTACGCAGATCAGTCAAACAGCATATCGTGGATGGCACCGACAGCCTTGTCGGCGTCTGCACGGTCGATGATGCAGGAGATCTTGATCTCGCTGGTGGAGATCATTTTGATGTTGATATTGTTGTTGGACATTGCCTCGAACATCTTGGAGGCAACGCCGCTGTGGCTCTGCATACCGGCACCCACGATGGAGACCTTGGCGCAGGTGGTGTCCACACTGACATCGTTGAAGTGTGCACTTTCCTTCAGCACACGCATGGCCAGCTCGGCTTCGCCTTCGGCACAGGTAAAGCTGATGTCCTTCTTGCCGTCGCGGCCGGTGGACTGCAGAATGATGTCCACGTTGATGTTCTTCTGTGCCAGCAGGCCGAAGATCCTAAAGCTCATGCCCGGCTCATCGGGAACGTTGAGAATCGTGATAACGGCAACATCGGTGTCCTTGGCGACACCCTTAATCAGCATACCTTCCATGTCCTTTGTAACCTCCTTAACCACCGTACCCGGGATGGGGTTCAGGCTGGAGAGCACCTCCAGCTCCACATTGTACTTTTTAGCCAGCTCCACGCTGCGGTTGTTCAGCACCTGTGCGCCCAGAGATGCCAGTTCCAGCATCTCGTCAAAGGTGATCTCTTCCAGCTTACGGGTGTTGCTCACTTTGCGCGGGTCGGCGGTATAAACGCCCTCCACATCCGTGTAGATCTGGCAGCGGTCAGCGTGCAGGGCAGCGGCAATTGCCACAGCACTGGTGTCGGAGCCGCCGCGTCCCAGAGTGGTGATGTCATCCAGCTTGTTCAAGCCCTGGAAGCCTGCCACCACCACCACGCGGTTGCGCTCCAGCTCGGAGGAGATCCGCTCGGTCTCCAGCCGGGTGATGCGCGCCTTGGTGTAGGCACGGTCGGTACGGAAGCCCGCCTGCCAGCCGGTCAGGCTGATGGCATGGCAGCCCAGCTCGTTCAGCGCCATGGCCAGCAGTGCGATGCTGATCTGCTCGCCGGAGGCCAGCAGCATATCCATCTCACGCGCCGAGGGGTTATGGGTGATCTCCCCTGCCTTGGCGATCAGGTCATCGGTGGTGTCGCCCTGTGCGGAGACTACCACCACTACGTCATTGCCCGCGTTGTGGGTGTTGGCCACGATCCGCGCAACGTTGAAGATACGGTCACGGTCCTTTACGGAAGAACCGCCGAATTTCTGTACGATCAACGCCATATCTTGTCACTCTCCTCTTTAACGCCCCGCGCTTGCGGGGGGCTTGCCGGGCGGAAGCGTTCTTGCACTTCCCTTACCCATTTATCATTCCACGGTTGCGCCGGTGTTATCGGCATCCAGCTGCAACAGTGTAAATGCTTCACATCCGTCCAGACCTTCCAGCAGCTCCAGACCTTTTTCCAGCTTGGAATAGAACTTTTCGGCCTCGGCCTTTTCTGCCACAGCCATGACCGTGCTGCCTGCACCGGACACATACACGGCCTTTGCGCCGCACAGCCGCGCCATGTCGAACACCTCGCGGGAGCCGGGCATCAGGGGCATGCGATACTGCTGGTGCAGCTTATCCTCGGTGGCAATGGCCAGCAGGTCGTGCCGCCCCTCGCAGAAGGCTGCAGGCACCAGCGCCGCACGCGACAGGTTATACACCGCGTCCTTATGGGATACCTCTTTAGGCAGGGCTGCGCGGGCTGCCTCGGTCAGCAGCTTGTAGTCCGGCACGATGGCAGCAAAGCAGAGGCTTTCATCCACATTCCGCTTGACCGAATACACCTTGCCGTCCTCGAATACGCTGCTGGTCAGGCCGCCCAGCAGTGCCGGAGCCACGTTATCGGGGTGTCCCTCAATGGCAGTTGCCAGCGTGAGCAACTCCTGCGTGTTGAGCACATCGCCCAGCATCCGGTTTGCGCCCAGCAGACCCGCGATGATGCAGGCTGAAGAAGAGCCCAGACCCCGTGCCATGGGGATGGGGTTCGTCTGGGTGATCTTAAGGGGCGGGATCTGCTTGCCAACCTTTTCGAACAGGCCCTTGGCGGAGCGGTACACGAGATTCGACTCGCCCCGGGGGATGCGGGTGCCGTCCGATGCCGAGATCTCCAGCACCTCGCTGTCCTCAAAGGTGACCGTGTTGTACAACGTAACTGCCAGACCCAGCGCATCGAAGCCGGAGCCTACGTTAGCGCTGGTGGCAGGGACCGAAACCTTGATCTTCATTGCTGCAGTTCCTTTCCGTTACACTTCCTCGGGCAGACGCTTGAGCACCAGCTTCACGCTGCCGCCCACGGCCTCCACCTTGCGCGCGGCCTCTGCCAGCGCACGCTCATCGGCGCGCTTCACAAAGTAGGCGCAGCCCTCGTACCGCTCATCCACCACCTTGCCGTAGCCGTAGATGGCCTCCACCACAGGGGGTGCAATGCCCGCCACACGCACATAATATGCAGCAGGAGCCGGGTCGGTGAGCATGCCGTCCACCGGGTCCGCAGGCTGCCAGAACAGGCTGTCGTGCACCTGTGCGCCGTTTTTCAGCGCATCCACCACGTCTGCCACCACAGCGCTGGCGGTGGGCAGCTTGCCTGCGCCCTTGCCGTAGAACACCACATCGCCCAGCATATCGCCCTTGACCAGCACCGCGTTGAACACATCGTCCACGCTGGCCAGCTGGTTTGCCTTGGGCACCAGACACGGCTCTACACCGGCGGCCACGCTGCCGTCCTTGCCAAGCTTCATCCATGCAATCAGCTTGATAACGCAGCCCAGCTTTTCGGCGCTGGACACATCGGCGGCGGTAATGGCGCGGATGCCCCGGGTGGGGATGTTCTGGGGGTAGATCTGGTGGCCGCACACCATGGAGGACAGAATGGCGATCTTGCGGCAGGCGTCGCGGCCGTCCACGTCATCGCTGGGGTCCTTGGTCTCTGCGTAACCCAGCTCCTGCGCGATCTGCAGCGCATCCTCAAAGCCCAGTCCCTCCCGCACCATCTTGGTAAGCATGAAGTTGGTGGTACCGTTCACGATGCCCTCCACCTCGGTGATGACGTTGGCCGCCAGGCACTGGTGCATGGGGGTGATGATGGGCGTACCGCCGCCCACAGAGGCCTCGAACAGGAAGGCGCAGCCGTGCTCCTTGGCCAGTGCCAGCAACTCTGCGCCGTAGGTGGCCACCATCTCCTTGTTGGAGGTGCACACGCTGCGGCCGCTCTCCAGACACGCCTTGACGTAGGGGTAAGCAAAGCGGGTACCGCCGATGGTCTCCACCACTACCCGGATCTCCGGGTCCTGCAGGATCACGTCGATATTCTTGACCACCAAAGGCTCCACCGGGTTGCCGGTAAAATCCTTCGGGTCCAGAATATATTTTACCTCCACCGGTTCGCCAGCCCGGCGGGAGACGCTTGCAGCATTGTGGCACAGCACCTCGTATACGCCGCTGCCCACCGTGCCAAAGCCCAGAATTGCAATTTTAGCCATACTCTCTTTCCCTCGTTTCCTGCTTTGTTACAGGTTATACCCGCAGCGCACACTCACCACCATGCGCTGGCGCGAAAGCTTTTCGGTCAGTTCCTCCGGGGACATCTGCATGGTATCGGTGCGGATGGTGACCGCCACCAGCGCAGCCCCATTCTCCGGGGTGGACTGGTTGATGGTCACAATACTGGCGCCTGCGGCGCTGATGCCGGCCAGAAGGCTTTGCAGCGCACCGGTCTCGTCCCGCAGGGTGGCCATGACCGTGATGACCTCACGGCCGTTCTCTGAATCAAAGATACAATCCTTATACTTATAAAATGCACTGCGCGAAAGCTCTACGGCGCGGGTCGCAGCCGAAATGCTGCGGGCTTCGCCGCTGGCCAGCAGCTCCTTGGCGCGTACCACCTTGAGAAAAACCTCCGGCAGCACCTGCGCATCCACCAGATAAAAACGGCGTTCCAACTTGTTCACCTCTCAAACACAAGTGTTCTTGCAGAAAATATAATAGCATCCGAACCCCTGCAATGCAAGTGCCCGGATGCTATTTTGTCACTTTGTCCAGTTTTGTCTTGTGAAGTGCGCCCTGTCCTTGCCGGATTTTTCAGCAAAGGGGTGAAAAAGTACGATTTTTGTCCTTATTCCGTGTCCAGTGCGCTGGTATCGGTGGGGATGACCGGCTGGGTAGGCACAGCATCGTCTGTGTTCTCGGCAGGGGCAGCAGCCTGCGGTGCGGCATGGGAATAGGTGCAGGTATCGGGCAGGTCATCGGCACGGTAGTAGCCCACGGCAGTGCTCGGGCAGCCTGCACCGGCCAGCAATCCGCTCTGGGTGCAGTAACGGCGCTCCACCACGCCTGCGGAGGTGGGGAATGCCTTATAGGGCAGGTCTGCCTGTGCCTGCTCCATCAGTGCCTTCCACGCCATAACACAGGTGCGGGTCTTGGCCTGCTGCTTGGACAGAGTCTTGGTCATATCGTAAGGTGCATCATATCCCCACCACACAGCGGTGACATAGTAGGGCGTGCCGCCCACGAACCACAGATCCTTTTCGTCGCTGGCAGTACCGGTCTTGCCAAAGGCCTCCATGCCGTTGGAGTTGGGATAGCGGCCGCTGGCAGTACCCACACTGGAGAACAGAACATTCTTCAGCAGACGGTTCATGACATAAGCGGTATCGGGGGTCAGTGCCTGATAGCTGGTGGCGTTGTTTTCCAGATAGATGTTGCCGTCCCGGTCCAGCACACGGGTGTACAGGTGCGGGGTGGTGTACTCGCCATCATAGAAGATCTGGAAGGCCGCGGCCAGCGCCATGGGCGTAACGCCCTTGGTCTGGCTGCCCATAACCATCTGCGCCAGACCCACGTCGTTGGTGGGATCCAGCGTATTCAGTTGCAGGGTGTTGTAGACGAAGTTGAAAATATTGCTTGCGCCCACAAGGTCGCCCACGCGGACTGCGATGGTATTCAGCGAGCGGGCAAGGCCGTTCCACAGCGGGAGATCGCTGCCGTCGCCATAGTTGCCGCCGTAGTTGCGCGGCCAGCTGCGCCATGCGTTGGGGTAAGCGCGGAGCTGCTTGTCGGAGAGCCCCATCAGGCCATTCTTGCGGCAGTAGTCCTCGTCCCGGATGATCATATCCTGCTTCTGGTACAGGGGGGAGTTGTTGAGCATGGTGGACCAGTTGACCAGACCGTACTCGATGCCCAGTGCATAGGCGCCGATGGGCTTGATGGTAGAGCCTGTCTGCCGTTCCACGTTGTAAGCACGGTTCAGGGCAAGGCTCTTGGTCTTTTCGCCCAAGCCGCCCGCAATAGCCAGCACGTTGCCGTCATAGTCCAGCGTGACCATAGCAGCCTGCGTGCGCACGTTGCGGTAATAGTAGACGGTGCCATCCTCGCCGATGCGGGTCTTGGGGGTACCGTCTTCGTTGAACACCTGCACATCATCGTCCGAAATGGAGGTGACCTCTTCCTCATGCCAGCCCGCCGGGAAGTAGGCATCACCGGTGTTCAGCATCAGGTTTTCCATCTGGGACTGCAGCTTGGTGTTGACAGTGGCTTCGATGGTAAAGCCGCCGGTGTAGAGCAGCTTCTGCGCCTCGGACTCGCTGATGCCCTCCTTGGTCATGATGTCCTGCACGACCTCATTGAACAGTGCATCGGTGAAGTAGGAGGTGACGGTGCTGGGCTTTTTGCCGCTGTCTTCTTCGGCCAGCACAAGGGGCTGTGCAGCGCCGTTGCGGTAGTCCTCCTCGCTGATCACCCCCTGCTGCCACATATTGTACATGATGAAGTTGCGGCGGTGGATCAGATTTTCGGGGTTCGTATAGGGGTTATAGTTGGTGGGGTTTTTTGTAATAGAGGCAATGGTAGCGCACTCCCACAGGCTCAGCTGGCTGACGTCCTTGTTGAAGTACTCGTTGGCCGCCGTCTGCACGCCCTGAATGGTGCCGGTAAAGCTGATGGTGTTCAGGTACGCCTCCAGAATGGTCTCCTTGGAGTAGCTGCGGCTCAGGCAGAGGGCGCGGTAGATCTCGCGCACCTTGCGCAATGCGCCATCGATACCGCTGGCGCTGTTGTCATCGGTCAGGTTCTTGATGAGCTGCTGTTCCAGTGTGGATGCGCCCTGCTTGGAGCTGTAAATGGGCAGCAGATACTCATTGATCATTGCGCCGATGGTGCGCTTGAAGTTGACGCCGGGCTCTGAGTAGAAGTCCTTATCCTCGGTGCAGATGAAGGCATACTGCAAATTGGAGGGGATCTGCTCAAGGTCTGCCCAAACGCGGTGGCTGTTGGAGGAGCGCAGGGTGGCATACTCCACCTGTGCGCCGGTATCCGGGTCGGTAGCTACCACCATACTGGACTGGCTCAGCTGGATGTTGTCCAAGTCCAGCAGGTCACCGTCGTTGGCAGTAGCCTGCACCACATAGAACACCATGCCCACGGCCACCACGCTGCCCAGCATAATGCCAAGGCAGAGCACCGTAGCGACGGTGCGGCCAATGAACCGCAGAATGGGATGCTTGCTCTTTTCCTTTGGCGACTTGGGGCTTTTGGGTGCCTTGGGTGTGCGGGTACGGTTTTCCGCTGCGGAGTGTACCTCGCGGCGGCTCTGGGAAACATTGACCTTACGTCCCATCGGGCGGGCAGGCTGCTCCTCGCCGCCCCGATGGATCTTTCTCATCTCATTGTTGGAGATAGGGATCGCCTCCTGACATTTCAAGACTGTTGCCGGGCATAGCTGCACCGGGCTTTATCCACATCGTTTGTGACACGAAATTTCAAACTGCAATACCATATTATAACACGCAAGCCCCAGCCGGGCAAGAACCAATCTTTGCGCGCTGAGCAGATATAAATAGTATAACACACTCTCTTGTGGAAAGTACAGTATCTGCGTGTGAAAATTGTCTGCTATCCGCCAAAACGGGGCATACTTACCGGGGAAGGGAGTGTTTTTTATGCGCAAGCTGTCTGTCTGCCTGTTCTACGGGCTTTGCGTATTCACCATTGTATTCAGTCTGTTCTGGATGGCGCTGCCAAAGCTGCCGCTGTCCCAAAGCCCCGCCGGGTCTGAGACCGACCCCGCCTCTCCCCTGAGCCTTGCCGCGCAGGCAGTGCCCCAGACGGACACCGCCCGCTACTGCCTGCAAGACAGCGGCGGGCGGGTGGCGGTGTATACCTGCCGCGCCGACGGCACCCCGGGCACCCTGATCCGCGTGACCGGCATCTACACCAATCTTCTGCCCGAAAACGACGCCTTACGCATCAAGCGCGGGCTTGTGGTCAACAGCCCCCGGGAGCTGGACCTGCTGCTGGAGGATTTGGGGGAGTAAATGCAACGAGCCGCTGCACGATGTGCAGCGGCTCGTTGCATTTATATGATTCAGGCTTCCATTTCTTCCAGCGGCACAAGGTATTCCTTGCGGCACTGCTCGTACTCCAGCATATAGTCCTTGCTGGGGCTGTGGTGCATGATGTTTTTCAGGGTGTGAGAGTCGTAATCATCGCCGGCCTCCATGCCCACCATGCGCACCGCAATGTTGGAGCAGTGGTCGGAGATACGCTCGGCGTTGTTCAGCACATCAAGGAACACCACGCCAGTGTCGATGGAGCAGATCCCGTCCTTCAGACGGAGGATGTGCTGGTCGCGCAGACGCTCCACCATCACATCAATGATCTCCTCCAGCGGCTCCACCTGTGCTGCCTTCTGGACATCATCGTTTTCAAAGGCCTCGTCCGTCAGAACCAGAATGCGTTCCAAAGCGGCATCCAGCAATTGCAGTTCCTTTTTGGCGCTCTCGCTGAAGCTGGCTTCCTTGTCGTACAGTTCCTCGGCCTTTTCCATGATGTTCACGGCATAGTCGCCGATACGCTCGAACTCGGTGACAAAGTTCAGCAGCTCGGTCACCGCGTGGCTCTCGTCGTCGCCCAGCTCCTGATCGGTCAGTTTGATCAGGTAGTTGGTGATCTCCACCTCCATGCGGTCGATCAGGTTCTCGCGTACCTTAATGGCGCTCACGGTCTCCTCGTCCATTTTCAAAAGCAGCGGCGCGGCCAGACCCACGTTGCGGGCGGCGCGGCGAGACATCTTGATCACCGCATTCTTCGCCTGCTGCAAGGCCACTGCCGGGCTCTTGTACAGACGCTCGTCCAGCACCGGCATGCTCAGCTCCTGTGCTTCCTCCACGCTACTGGGCACCGTGAGCATCGCCAAGCGGCTCAGCACTCCGCTGCAAGGCAGGAACAGCAGCATGGCGCATACGCTGGACAAGGTATGGATGTTTGCAATGGAGCTCTTGTTCATCACATCGCCCCACATGGGGATGCCGATGGTGAATTGCACCGCATAGATCAGCGCCAGCAGGATCACACTGCCGATGACGTTGAAGTACAGGTGGATGAGCGCTGCCCGCTTACCATCCTTGGAAGAGCCGCCGATGGTGAGCAGCGGGGTGAACGCCGTACCGATATGCGCACCCAGAATGATGGGAATGGCAGAGCTGAAGGTGACAAGCCCTGTGCTGGACAGTGCCTGCAGAATACCCACCGAAGCGGAGGAGGACTGGATGATCACGGTGACCACCACGCCCACCAGAACGCCCAGAATGGGGTTGGTCATGGTGACGAACAGATTCTGAAAGACGGCGCTCTCCCGCAGGGGAGCAACGCCGGTATCCATCAGGCTCATGCCGGTAAACAGAATGCCGAAGCCCAGCATGATCTGGCCGATGTTCTTCTTTTTGGCATTGCGGAGGAACACATAAAAAATGCAGCCAATAAACGCCACCACGGGGGCAAAGGTCTTGGGCTGGATCAAGGTCAGCCACAGGCTGTCGCCTGAGATATCCGCCATGCGGATCAACTGACCTGTTACCGTAGTACCAATATTTGCACCCATGATCACGCCTACCGACTGCGTCAGTGTCATGATACCGGAGTTGACCAGACCAACACAAATAACCACCGTACCAGCCGACGACTGGATGACGCCGGTGATCAGTGTGCCGAAGATCACGCCCTTAATGGTAGAGGAGGTAAGCTTTTGCAATACGCCCTGCATCTTGCCGCCTGCCAGCTTTTCCAGTCCGGCGCCCATGATGGACATACCGTACAAGAACAGCGCAACGCCGCCCAGCAGAGAGGTAATGTGTGTGATATCCATAACGATACTCCTAATATGAAACTTCCCTTTTTATCCTTTACAGCACACAGCTGCCGAAACCTTGCACGTGCACAGCACTTGCCCTGTTCCGGCAGCCGCTTATTTTTATTATACCATCAAAGGGGGCGTCTCAACAAGGTTTATTTTACACGAAAATTACTTTTTTCACACATTCCGCAACATATTTCTGGGTGGCAAACAAAAAGCTTTCCGTTATTTTACATACATTTTACATTATACCATCTCGGATGCGGTATGCCTCCGCTTACCCGGCCAGCTCTTCCATGGCCTCGCGCACCGTATCGGCCGAAAACAGGAACACACCACTGCCGGTGTATACCTCCACATGACTGCCCACATAACGCAACTCAAAATCCTTCATGGTGTTTCCCTCCTGTGTGTCTGTTTTATTCCCGGGACTTCCCCGGTGAACACAGTATCGCATAATTCAGATACCATAAAAAGGACTTTCAAACGTTTTTGCGGATTTTTGCGTAAAAAACAGCGTATGCTCCCCAGTCTGCTCACGCTGTACACGGCCATTTTCCTCGGAGATCAGGTCTTTGGCAGTCCCCGCAGCGCCGCATTTCCGCAGGAAACAGGCGCTGGAGCTGCCGTTTTCCGTCACGCCCCCTCCTGTGAAAATGGGATAGCGGAGCGTCCGCAGACGCTCCGCTATCCCGAAATTAAAAATAAATTTTCCGCTGATAATGGCTATAGCAAAGCGGAAGCCCTTCCAAATCATCCTGCTGTGCAAAGCATTATTCTGCCGCATCCGTCACCCGGACGGGGTAGCCCGTCCGCACACAGCGCACCGCATACCGGGCGTTGCCGCCGGAGGTGCAGGTGAACAGGGTCAGATCCCAGCTGTCTGTCTCGGTGGCGGTGGTCATCTCCTCGATCTGGGTGGGGCGCAAAGTCTCCACGCTCTCCACCTCATAGCTCCAGCGCAGACCATCCGCATCCGTAAAATAGACCGGGCTGCCGATGGCCAGCCACTTGATGGGGCTGAAGTGCATTGCGTAGTTGTGGCCGCAGATCACAAGATCATCGCCATAGGTGGTGCCGCTGTACCGCCCGGGGGCGATCTTCAGCCCGGCGTAGCTCCACTGCGCCATCACCGGCAGCTCCCGTTCTACCGCCGGGATGGAAAGCACCCCGATGTAGTCCCGCCCTTCCACCTCCACAGTGGTCATCTCCTGCGTCGGGTCCAGCACCGGCTGCGGGGCTGCAGTCTCGTTTTCCTGCTGGTGCTCCGTAATGGTCTTTTGCATGGTCTGCTCCAGCTCGCCCAATACTTCCTGCGAGGCCTTTTCTGCCCGGGCGGCATCCCACCGGTTGTAGCCCAGCAACCCGGCGGCGCATAAGATCAGCACCGCGCCCAGCACCATGCACAGCCTGCCGATTTTCCGTTTCATTGCATTCCATCCTTTATATAATAGTATCCGTCTGCTTCAGTATACCATTCCCCGCTCCGGTTTACAACCGTTCTTGCGGGCGTTTTTTATCGGGCAGCAGCGCGCAGACCAGCCGCACCATCTGCCCGGTCAGGGGCAGCCACACCAGCGCGCACAGTACGTTAAATAAGGTGTGTGCGTTGGCGATCTGCCGGGCGATCACGGCGCACTCCACCCCTGCGGGCGAGCACAGCCGCACCAGCGCCGCAAAGGGCTGCAGCAGTGCGCAACACACCGCCGCTCCGCTCAGGTTGAAGATGGCGTGGGCTGCCGCCACCCGCTTGGCGTCTCTTCCCTGCCCGATGGCGGCAAGCACCGCCGTGATGGTGGTGCCGATGTTATCCCCCAGCAAAATGGGAATGGCCGCCGTCAGCCCCAGCAGGCTGTGCACGCCGTCTGCCCCGGGCTGCGCCGCCATGCTTTGCAGCAGCGCCACTGTGGCAGAGCTGCTTTGCACCGTTAAGGTCATGCAGACGCCCGCCAGCAGCCCATGCAAAGGGCTTTGCTGCACCCGGGCAAGCTCCAGCCGGAGCAGAGGGCTTTGCAGCAGCGGTTCCATGGCGCTGCGCATCACCGTAACGCCCTCGAACAGCAGCCCAAAGCCGAACACCGCCTCGCCCACGCAGCGGCCCCGCCAGTTTTTGCAGGCCAGACAGAGCAGCACCCCGCCAAACAGCAGCAGATACCGCCAGCTTTCCACCCGGAACGCCAGCAGCTGCGCCGTGACCGTTGTGCCGATATTTGCCCCGAATACCACCGGCACCGCCTGCCGCAGCTGCAACAGCCCCGCCGCCAGAAAGGCAATCACCATGACCGTGACCGCCGAGCTGCTTTGCAGCACCGCCGTTACCGCAGCACCGGTCAGCAGTCCTGCCGCCGGGTTTGCGGTGCACCGCGCCAGCAGGCTGCGCAGACGCCTGCCCGCTCCCTGCTGCACCGCCCGACACAGGCTGTCCGTCCCGTATAAAAACAGCGCCAATCCGCCGAATACCTGTAACAACACTTGGAATCCCTGCTCCATCTGCACCCTCCGTTTCTGCCTGTCCTTTATTTTTATGCAGCGAGAGCCGGTTTGCGCATTGACAAAACCTACAAGTTTTTTGTGAATTTTTGTTTAATATTTCCCTATTCCCTTGCAATCCGGCTGCAAAAGGAATATGCTTATCAGGCGTTAATACTTAACAACTGTTAAGTATCCAAAAAATGCAAACGAGGAGGGACTGTCGTGTCCGAGCCAAGCACCCCCAGCTTTCAGGGGATGTGCCACTTTATCGGGCAGCTGAGCAAGGCATCCAAGACCGGAATGCGGGCGGCGCTGGCCGATTGCCCCAAATGCCACTTCAATATGCTGGAAGGCCTGCTGCACGCCATCAACTGTCACGGAAAGGACGGTGCCATTTATGTCTCCGACCTTGCCCGGGAGATCCGACAGCCGCTGCCGGCGGTCTCGCGCGGGCTGCGGCTCATGGAGCAGGACGGCACTGTGGTGCGGGAACCGGACCCCGCCGACCGCCGCAAAACGCTGGTGCGCATCACCCCCAAGGGGTACGAGCTGTGCCACCAGTGTGAGCAGGCTCTGCGCAACTACTTTGCCAGCGTGCTGGCACGGTTAGAGCCGGAGCAGGCAGCCCAGATGGACGCGCTGCGCGGCGCGCTGATGGATGCCATTCTTGCGGAAAATGCCGCGCGCAACATTGACCCGAAGGGAGAAACGAACCATGACAAAGATCTTTAAGCAGCTGGCCCGGCACTGGGCAGTCTGCCTTGTGGTGTTCGCACTGCTGTTCGTGCAGGCGTACTGCGACCTTGCCCTGCCGGACTACACCAGCAAGATCGTGGACACCGGCATCCAGCAGGGCGGCATTGAAAGCCCCCTGCCCCAGACGGTGCGCCAGAGTACGCTGGACGCGCTGAGCCTGCTGATGAGCGAGGAGGATGCGCAGAAGCTGCAAAACGCCTACCAGTACTACCTGCAGGACGATGGCGTATTGCAGCTGCGCTCCGACCTGACCGAGGACGAGCGCACCGCACTGGAAGAGGCCGTGACCACCCCGGACATCGTGCTGTATATGGCTGCCGCACAGGCCGCCAACACCCCCGCCGGGCAGAACAGCATGGGCATGACCGGCCTTGCCGAGACGCCCTCTGCCGCTGCGGACGCGGACACTGAAACCGCCACCCCTACGGCAGCGGATCTTGACACCGTTTGCAGCCAGTTTGCCGCCATGAGCCAGATGCCCGGCTTTGACCGCAGTATGCTGCAAAAGCAGCTGGACGGTGCCATGAGCCAGCTGGACAGCACCCTGCTGGAAAACCTGAAAAGCCAGTCTTTGCTGCTGGTGCAGCTGGAATACGAGGCGCAGGGCGTTGCGCAGGATGTGCAGATGGGTTACCTCTTCCGGGTGGGCGGCCAGATGCTGGCGCTCACCCTGCTGATGGTAGCCGTGGCTGTGGCCGTTGGCTTCCTTGCCTCCCGGGTATCCGCCGCCATCGGCCGCGACCTGCGCCGGGAGACCTTCTCCAGCGTTATCGGCTTCTCCAATGCAGAGATTGAGAACTTCTCCACCGCCTCCCTCATCACCCGCACCACCAACGATATCCAGCAGGTGCAGTTCGTCTGCGTCATCCTGCTGCGCATGGTGGCCTACGCGCCCATTCTGGGCATTGGCGGCGTGCTGCACGTTGTGGGCAGCAGCAGCGGCCTTTCCTGGATCGTGGTGCTGGACGTGGCACTGCTCTTGTTGCTGCTGCTCTTCCTGATGAGCGTTGCCATGCCAAAATTCAAGGTGATGCAGCAGCTGGTGGACCGGCTGAATCTGGTCAGCCGCGAGATCTTGACCGGCATCATGCCGGTGCGCGCCTTCAGCCGCGAAAAATTTGAGGAGCAGCGCTTTGACAAGGCCAACCGGGAGCTGATGGGCACCCAGCTGTTCACCAACCGCGCTATGGTGGCTATGATGCCCTTTATGACCCTGATCATGAACGGCACCAGCCTGCTCATCGTCTGGTTCGGCGGCAAGGCCATGGATGCCGGCACTATGCAGGTGGGCGAAATGATTGCCTTTATCACCTACACCATGCAGATCGTCATGTCCTTCCTGATGCTGGCCATGGTGGCCGTCATGCTGCCCCGCGCCGGTGTGGCTGCGGATCGTATCGACGAGGTCATCCGCACCAAGGCCACCATCCGCGACCCGGACGAAGCCGCCGCAAAGGCTGCACAGGCGCACACCGACTGGCAGGGCGTGGTGCAGTTCGAGGATGTGAGCTTCCGTTACCCCGGTGCAGACAGCGATGCGCTGGAGCACATCAGCTTTACCGCAAAGCCCGGCGAGACCACCGCCATCATCGGCTCCACCGGCTGCGGCAAGTCCACCCTGCTCAACCTGATCCCCCGCTTTTACGATGTGACCGGCGGCAAGGTGACCGTGGACGGCATTGACGTGCGCGAGATGCCGCAGGCACAGCTGCACGACCTGCTGGGCTATGTGCCCCAGAAGGGTGTGCTGTTCAGCGGCACCATTGACAGCAACCTGAAATTCGGCGGCGAGGATATCACCGACGCACAGGTGCACAAAGCCGCCGCCATTGCACAGGCCACTGATTTTATCGAGGCAAAGCCCGAGGGCTACCAAAGCCCCATTGCACAGGGCGGCTCCAACGTATCCGGCGGCCAGAAGCAGCGGCTTTCCATTGCCCGGGCAATTGCCAAGGACCCCAAGGTCTATCTGTTTGACGACAGCTTCTCGGCGCTGGACTACAAGACCGATGTAACCCTGCGCCGCGCTTTGAAGGCACAGACCGACAACGCCACCGTGATCATTGTGGCACAGCGCATTTCCACCGTGCTGCACGCAAACCAGATCCTTGTACTGGACGAAGGCAGGCTGGTGGGCAAGGGCACCCACGCCCAGCTGATGGTCAGTTGCCCGGAATATCAGGAGATCGCCCGCAGCCAGCTGAGCCAGAAGGAGCTGGCGCTGGATACCCTGAATACAGAAAAGGAGGGTGAGTGATATGCCCAGACCCGGACGTCCCACCACTGAGCGCGCCAAGAACTTTAAAGGCACGCTGCGGCAGCTCATCCGCACTATGAGCCACTACAAGCTGCCCCTTGCGGCAGCCATGCTGTTTGCTGTTCTGTCCACCATCTTCAACATTGCAGGCCCCAAGGTGCTGGCAAAAGCCACCACCGCCCTTGCCACCGGCTGGATCGCCCGGCTGCGCGGCACCGGCAGCATCGATTTTGTGTATATCGGCCGCATTCTGCTGTTTTTGCTGGGAATGTACCTGCTGAGCAGCGCCTTCAGCTTTATTCAGGGCTGGCTGATGACCGGCCTTTCCCAGAAGGTCTGCTACGACTTCCGCCGCCAGATCAGTGAAAAGATCAACCGCCTGCCGCTGGCGTACTTTGAAAAGCGCACCGTGGGCGAGGTGCTCTCCCGCATCACCAACGATGTGGACACACTGGGCCAGAGCTTGAACCAGAGCATCACCCAGCTGATCACCAGCGTGACCACCATGATCGGTGTGCTGGTGATGATGTTTTCCATCAGCCCCCGCATGACCCTGATTGCCCTGCTGATCTTACCGGTATCGCTGGCGCTGGTGCTGGTGGTGGTCAAGTTCAGCCAGAAGTACTTCAAGGCACAGCAGGCTACGCTGGGCGTGGTCAACGGTCAGGTCGAGGAGATCTACGCCGGCCACAATGTGGTCAAGGCGTTTAACCGCGAAGCCGTGGTACTGGCAGACTTCAACGCCGCCAACGATAAGCTGTACGAATCCGCATGGAAAAGCCAGTTCCTCTCGGGCCTTATGATGCCCATCATGAACTTTGTGGGCAACTTGGGCTATGTGGCAGTGGCCATCGTGGGCAGCATTTTTGCTGCAAACGGTGTTATCACCATTGGTGATATTCAGGCTTTTATCCAGTATGTCAAAAACTTTACCCAGCCCATCCAGCAGCTTTCGCAGGTGTCCAATATGCTGCAAAGCATGGCTGCTGCTGCCGAGCGCGTGTTCGAGTTTTTGAACGAGCCGGAGGAGGCGCAGTTGGCCGACCCTGCCCGCCGCGCCGACCCCGCCGACATTGACGGACAGGTCACCTTTGACCATGTGCGCTTCGGCTACACCCCGGACAAGACCGTCATCCACGACTTCAGCTGCACGGTGCAGCCCGGCCAGAAGGTAGCCATCGTGGGTCCCACCGGTGCGGGCAAGACCACCATGGTCAAGCTGCTGATGCGCTTTTACGATGTGGACGCCGGTTCTATCACCCTGAACGGCCACAATGTGCGGGACTTTGACCGCAGCGCCTTGCGCGAAGGCTTTGGCATGGTGCTGCAGGACACATGGCTGTTTAAGGGCACCATCATGGAGAACATCCGCTACGGCCGGCTGGACGCCACCGATGAAGAGGTGATTGCTGCCGCAAAGGCTGCCAACGCCGACCACTTTATCCGCACCCTGCCCGGCGGCTACCAGATGGAGCTGAACGAGGACGCCTCCAACGTCAGTCAGGGACAAAAGCAGCTGCTCACCATCGCCCGCACCATTCTGGCAGATAACCGCATCCTGATTTTGGACGAGGCTACCAGCAGCGTGGATACCCGCACCGAGCAGCGCATCCAGACCGCCATGGACCGCCTAATGGAGGGGCGCACCAGCTTTGTCATCGCCCACCGCCTTTCCACCATCCGGGATGCCGACCTCATCCTTGTGATGCGGGACGGCGACATTGTGGAGCAGGGCACCCACGACCAGCTGATCGAGGCAGGCGGCTTCTACGCTGACCTGTACAACAGCCAGTTTGAGGACGTGGTGGATTAAAGCACCTGTCGTCACAATATAATTGCAAAAAGAGCACCTGTCGCCTTTTTAGGGCAATAGGTGCTCTTTGTTTTACCCTCTCAGTCATCGCTGCGCGATGCCAGCTCCCCCCGAGAGGGGGGAGCTTTTCTACATCTGTCGGTGCCTGAGAGGGTTTTCGTCTTTTCTTTATGATTCCTCCACCGGTTCCAGCTTCAGGCCGAACAACTTTTCCGCAAGGGGCGGCAGCTGTTGCTGCAAGGCGCGGACATAGGCCATTACTACCGGATCCTCGCGCTTTTGCCCCAGCACAACGCCGAAGCGGTGTCCCCTGCCCCAGTCCAGTACCCGCACAAAACTGAGGTCCGGCCTGCGGTAATAGACCGCCGGGACCATCTTGAGTGCCGGGTCGCCGTAGGCCGCACTGCGGATACCGCCCACCGGCGTAAACTCCACCCCTCGGTCCATTCCCTCCTGCAGCAGGCTTGTTTCGTAGACAGTCTGGTACATCTCCTTGATGGGTAGCCAGCGATATTGCAATGCCTGTTCCAAGGTCAATCTGCCCACCGGCATATCAGCGGGCGGGTGGATGGGGATGCAAAGTTCTGGCATATAGAACAGCGGCACAAAGGTAAGCCCCTGCGCGTAGAACTCTGCACTTTCCAGCTGGAAGGAAAGATCCATCTCCCCTTTTTTCAGGCTGCGCCAGACCTCGCTGCGGTTGGCACACCACCCCAGAATGGAGGTATACTGCAGGCACAAGTCACTTGTCAGGGAAAACAAGTCGTATGCGAACATCCGCATTGCCTCATGGCAGCCTGCAATCACCAGATGCCGTTCCGGCGGTTTTTCCTGCTGTTGCACCGCGCGGGCGTGGCGCAACGCCTGCTGATACAGAGCCACCAGCTGCTTTGCCTTGGGGTAAAAATCCTGTCCCGCCGGGGTCAGCACCACCCGGCGGGGCACGTGCTGGAACAGCTCGAACTGCAGCTGCCCTTCCAGCGTGCGGATCTGCTGCGAAAGTGCCGACTGGGAAAGATACAGTGCCTCTGCCGCCGCAGAAAAGCTGTTCAGTTCCACGATCTTTACAAAGCCTTCCAGTGCGCTCTCGTTCATGCTTTTCTCCCTCCCGCAATACATTAGGTTTTCCTTAATTATAATATTCAAAACTCGAATTGTAAATAGTGCCCTTCTACGCTACAATTGTTAAGGATTCCGCAAAGTGCCTTTTACTTTGCTGCACGATAAGAAGGAACACAAAGAAGAACAAAAAGAAAGAGAGCGTACCTATGAACAAAATTTCCCGTAAGGGCTTTATCAAGATCGCCGCTGCCGCCGCCATGAGCGGTGTGACCGCCGGTGCTCTGGCTGCCTGCAATTCCGCTTCCGGTTCTGCCTCCACTTCCGGTGCTGCCGGTCAGTACATCCCCGGCACCTACGAGGGCACTGCCGAGGGTATTTCCTCCACCGTCAAGGTCACTATGACCTTCTCCGACAGCGCTGTCACCGACGTGGTGGTGGATACCTCCGGCGAGACCGCTTCCTTCGGCGCTGCCGCTGCCGATGAGCTGCGCGAGCAGCTGCTGGCTGCTGGTTCTGCCGAGATCGACGGTGTTTCCGGTTCTACCATCACCTCCGACGCCGTGATGAAGGCTGCCAAGAGCTGCTACGCACAGGCTAAGGGCGAGGCCGTGGTCTCCAGCGTGCAGCTGCCCACCGGCGATGAGAACGACTGGCTGGGCAAAGAGCCTGACATCGACGAGGCCGCCATCACCGAGACCGTGGACACCGACATCCTGATCGTGGGCGCTGGCAATGGCGGTATGTTCGCTGCCGCCTATGCGGCTGCCAACGGCCTGAACTTCCGTGTTATCGAGCAGAACGCCAACGTGCAGGACA
>OHUN01000546.1_pt1 | contig 22915 bp, 20 predicted proteins | sample 1579211 | NCBI WGS metagenome assembly OHUN01 (sample SAMEA3879560, study PRJEB24766) | human gut metagenome | biome: human-associated habitat; feature: feces | place: USA | collected 1985/1987
CATCATGCAGGTGAGTGTATCGGCTGTGGCCGCTGTGAAACGCAGTGCCCCTTTAACGTGCCCATCATACAGCGTATGAAGCAGGCCGCTGAGCTGTTCGGAAAATAAAAGCCACGCGGCAGACTCGCTTGATAACGCCGGATAAGGAACCGCTCATTATGCACGGCAGCAAACGGGATGTTGCTGATTTGCTTCATGAGGAAGCCGAAGTACGATCTGTACGAGAGTCCTTGCACAAAATAACAGCAGTTAGAGCCACGCAGAGAAGGGCAGCAGAAGCGAGCACCCTGCGAACAGGAATATGAACGATATGAAATGATGGGGATTGATCGTCCGGCTATCCAAGCAGCCAAAGCGGTCAATCTCCATCAAGTTCTTACTTATAATGTCTACTGAACAGTAGCCCATTTTTCTTTCGGCAAGAGAATAGCCAGCAGATATGTAAGCAAACGCAAAATGGCGCACGGAATCTTGCGGAGATTCAGCACCAGAACGGACATGGCGATCACATGGGCCGCAGTCTCCCGCAGCTTTGCGGTGACCAGCCCCATGCCACATTTGCGCTTTGCCAGACTGAACCTGCGCTCCACTTCCACTCGCTCGCACTCATCCCGATAGTCCTGAGCCTTGTCTCTGGTTTCACCCTTCTTAGGCCGCCCCAGAGCTGGGCCGGAAAGACGGATCCCATGCGCCTTGCAATAGCTGAGATTCTCCCGGTTTCAGTAGATCTTGTCTGCCAGAATACGGCTGGGGTAATGCCCCTCCCGCTCGCGGAATCGCTCTGCCATCTCCTGTAGATTCCCGGCTTCATTGTAGGCGTCAAAGGAACAAAATTCCAGCCGCGTCCATCCATCAACGACACTGATGTCCAGCTTCGCGCCAAACTCCACTGGTTTTCCGGCTTTTCCGCGCACAATGGGACGAACAAAAGGCTGGCTCAAGCTGACGATCCGGTTTTCAACACGATGTGTGTGGTTGCGATACATGTAATCTTGTTGGTCAAACACCAAACGAATGACCCCAAGCCGCTTGGCCCGCGCCGCAGTCAAGGTCGCCCCTTGGTCGATCATCCCATCCACGTACCGCAAGTCGCGACGAATGTATTGGAGCTGGGCTTTGATTTGCTTTTGCGTCAACTTTCCCCAACGCCGAGGCTTACGAGAAAAGACCGTCCACTTTGCGTGAGCTTCACGTTTGTAAGTCCGAGGCGGGGAGACTTGAAGCTGTTTAGCCATGACTTTAATGTCATCTTCTAGATTCGTTCTCACCTGGTTAAGCAGATGCGTATCTTGAGGAAACTTGATGTTTACTGGTGTGCACGTGGCGTTGAAGTCGCTCGCGAACTGCATCGGTGATAATATTGTGGATCAATTCAGAAATCGGCGCGATCCGTCGACGGAAGTACGCTAGTGCCGTGTGATCGAACTGGACTTTGAGTTGGTATTGCGGAATGCCAATGAAGTATTGATAAGCTGGGGTGTCACGTATGGCTTCGACAATGTCTCGATCAGACAAACCAGTCCGTTGCTTGATCAGCTGGGACCCATATAACAGCCTGAACGGTTTACCAGCACGGCCAAGTTTCGACGGAAAGGCTAATTGGTATGCCTCAGTCAGTTTCTGCCAAGGCATTTGATCCGCAAGTTGAACCCATTCGTTGTCTGCACTAAGTGGTGTGCTCAAAGCGGTGCCAAAGGACTCAATTGAGAGTTGCGTGACTGTTTGACGATAAACCATGGATAACGCCTCCGATAGGGTTGTGATAACTGCATGGGAAATCACGGATATGCCGGAAAACCTATGCACTTATTATACAGCGATAACGGATTAACGGACTGTTACAAATAACTTGGACAAATTATTCACCAGCCACTAAATAGACCTGAGCGATTCGCTTAAGATCAAGCAACATTAAAAACACCGCCTTTAAAAGTGCATCAAGGATATAACTGTTGACGCGATTATAGACGATGACGGGCTTCTCATTGCTAAGTTTGATCTGTAATGCTTTGGTCACCTCCGACTGCCTCGACTTAGGCTGATCCATTTGAAAATGAACAACATCAGGTTTGTCTTCCATACAAATACCTCACCAAATTTGAATTGATGAGGTAAGTGTAGCGTGCTAAATTGTTGGTGAAAATCCGTCATTTGGTTGGGTGCTTACGCTGCGACAATTTTTTGATACAATCAAATAAAAGCATAAAAGTCATTTTTAGCACTTTGTTTTGGACAGTTCTAAGGAACGTCAGACTTTCTACTACAATTACCAAATCAAAAACGGCCACTAGGGTATACCCTAGTGGCCAAAAATTAGATTCTCAAATATCTGTTAATAACAGTGATCAAATATTGACTTCAATCCAATCTGACTACAATCCACTATTTATAACAGCTAAGTGAAAAATTTTTTGAAGGAAATCTCTATCCACATCCTTATAGCCACGCCCTTACACATATTCAACTCCTCAGGCAATATCGAATGGTCGAAATCGTCCTTTTCCACCAATCCGTTTGCAATCTTCCCGCGCCTTGCCTTAAGATAAACACTATTACCCGTTGTGCTAGTTGAAATGGGACAATTAAAGTACATAAAAAGCCTGGCAGGCTTACACTTTTAAGTATCCTAAACAAAGAAGTGTGAGCGATGTCAAGCCAATATTATCTTACTCAACCTACAACTATCGTGCAAGCACCTTGGCAACCCTGGGTTGCGGTTGTAACGCCACTATATCAACGTTATGTTTCCTGCAAAATTCGGCAAAGAAAGAATGCTAATTATGCCAAAATATCAGATGTAACTATCATGGCTTTGATGTGTTGGCAGGTATCACTTGGTATCACTAATCAATGTGCTTTTTATCGTCTGTTAGTTGGGTTAGGGCTGACTGGTTTGCCGGAACGATCTCGTTTTAATCGACGGTGCACAGCTATGGGCTGTCTGCTCCAAACCCTGCGGGTTGGTTTAGTTAAACACTGTTTACCATCAGTGACTTACACCATCATAGATAGTTTTCCAATCCCATTATGCCAATCAATTCGTAATCATCGAGCCAAAGTTTTACGCTCACTTGCTGACATTGGCTATAATGCCACCAAGAAACAATGGTTCTATGGTTTAAAGGGACATTTTCAGGTCACCAATCAAGGCATTGTAGTGGCCTATTCAATTTCAGCTGCTTCAATTCATGATATTCGTTTAGTGCCAGAATTGATTGACCAATACGCTTGCTCACATGTTTTGGCCGATGTTGGCTACCTTAGTCAACCACTAAAAGATCAATTAAAGCAACGACACATTGATTTCTGGACACCCAAACGCCGTAACATGCCCCAATCACGACTGAATAGCACCTTATTGAAGCGCCAAAGGCGCATGATCGAAACTTTATTCTCTAAATGGCAGGTTTTATTTCAGGTTGAACATAATCGGGCCCGATGTCTGCGTGGCTTCAAAAGTCGATTAGAACAACTTTTATTCGTAGATACCTGGCAGCTAATTAACTAGCACAACGGGTACACTATTATCAAATAAGGTGGTGATCGTATGAGCGTCACGATTCAAGACATTCTCACTCTACCGGCCTTAACCGGTGCCAGGCTTTTAACCAACACATCAGGTGCCAATCGGGTGGTAACGTCCATTTCAGTGTTGGAATATGCCTCACCTACTCCAGTTCAGGCGGAAATTACTGACGCCATTCATTTTGAAGGCAACGAACTGATCATCACTAGCTTTGCCAACATCGCTAATGATGTTGAGGCCCAATGTAGTAATATCAAACGCTTTGCCCAAGTTGGCGAAGTCGGATTAGTGTTGTATTACGTTGGCATCCTCATGCCGAAAGTTGATGAGCGTTTGGTCCAACTTGCTGATGAATTAGGCTTTGTCATCATCTTGATGCCAGAAAATGATGCCAGTTTAGCTTATGCCAACGTGATTTCAGACGTCATGCAAGCCATCTTCTTAGATCAAATGAACAATCCGGTGTTTGCTGTGGAAATGCTCAGCGAAATCGCCAAGATGCCAGCCTACCAACATAACTTGGCGACGGTATTAAAGATGATTGCGGAACGCCTTCATGCTAGCTGTGCGTTGCTTGATGGCAATCGCCAATTGATTCAAAGTGCGACTTGGCCCCGCAATCGTCACGTTGACTGGCAAAAATTGCCAAGTAGCGGAGTTTACCGCCAAGCTGTCCGTGCCGATCAACCACTAGGCGAGTTTGAACTGGTGATCCTAGCAGAAAACCAGGACTTAGATGTGTATGCCAGAAGCCAAGCTGCAGCTGCCCTGCAAATCTCGCTAAACTTATGGGGCCATGACAGCGGCGAACTTAATCAACGTGAATTGCTGGCAGCAATTGTCGCCGATGAGCCGATCCGGGTCCGGCGGTTGGCCGAGTATTATCACGTTGACATTTCGACCATGCATCATATGTGGGTGATCCCGCAGTTTTTTACAGACGATTATGCTAAAACTCGTCGTGAGTTGGACCAATTAAGCCAGCCTTTTGCCGAAATTGCCTTGATGGAACGCTATGAGGGCATGTTGGTGATCATTCCTAAAGGTGATTTGGAAAATCAGATCTGGAATCAATGGGCCAAAGCCTTAGTCGACTACTTAAATGACCAGGACCTATCCGCCAGCTTGATCCGTTGTCAAAACGTCTTTACCACCACGCAAGTTAAAAATGCGATCCTTTTAATTCAACGCTCCGCCGTTGATGCCAGAATGATTTTTACCCGCAAAGCCTATTTGTCTTTAGCCGACTTGCGCTTAGCCCAAGAAGCCCGTGAGTTGATCGATGCTGGGGCTGATTCAACTAAAGCCTATTTAGATGAACACCTTGAACCATTTGGTGGCTCTGAACAAAGTGAATTGGTTGCGACAATCGGTGTTTACCTATTAGATGCCAATGCTTCAGTGTCCAAATGTGCGAAATTGATGTATGTTCATCGCAACACCATCACCTACCGTTTGCAACAAATCGCTTCGATCACTGGCTTTACCATCGGCGATATGCCAGATACCATGACGCTGTATCGTTTAGCAGCTGTGATCCGCTTGGTCCATACTGCCAGCGCCTAAAATTAGAATAATCCCATGGTTTTATGCACGTGCATAAAATCATGGGATTATTTTTGTGTAGTTGAATAATGACAGGCCTAAACTCCGGCGTTAAGATGTAAAACATCATCTAATTATTAAATATCAATTATAAATTGATTAGGAGGCTATTCAGTATGGAAGAAAACAAACGCAATCAATCTTGGTGGAATTTAGCCATTGTGTTATGTGGCGCATTGATCTCGGTGCCAAGTTTAATTTTGGGCGGCACTCTAGTTTCTGGCATGAGTTTGCCTATGGCCTTATTCACTGCATTTGTCGGTTATGCCATTATTGTCGTGATCATGATCAGCCAAGGTATGCAAAGTGTTGACCAAGCTAAACCGGCTGTAAAAGTCGCAGAACAGGTTTTTGGTAAAGTTGGGTCTTCAAAAGTCGTGTCTTTGATCTTAGCAATTTCAGCCCTTGGTTGGTTTGGGATTCAAGCCAACGTTGCCGGGATTGCCGTCCAAGGTATTTTGGCTGCTTACTCAATCACCGTTCCTGCTTGGATATGCTCGATCATCGTTGGGATTGTCATGGTGTTGACGGCAATGTACGGCATCAAGTTCATTCAAAAGCTCGCTTGGATCGCTGTTCCATACCTGATGATCATCGTCTTATATGGCTTCTGGTATGCCTTTGCCCATGAAAATGCCGCCCAAGTTGTGGCCGCATATCATCCATCGACTTCGATCTCTTTTGTGAATGGCTTAGTCACTACTGTTGGTAGCTTTGCTTTAGGTGCCGTCATCGTTGGCGACTACGCCCAATTTTCAACTAAGCGCAGTGACGTCATCAAAGCCTCTATTTTTGGGATCATTCCCGCAGGGGTCGTCATGATCGGCATTGGTGCTGTGTTGACCATCGCTTTTAAAACTGCCGACATCTCCAGTTTATTTATTAAGATCGGCACCCCATTCATCGGTGGCTTAGCCCTAGTCTTAGCCACATGGAAAGTCAACGTCGTCAATGCTTACTCTGGTGGGATCGCCGTTTCAAATGTCTTTAACATTCCAGAAAAATATCGTAAATTGACCCTTTTTGCTGTTGGTGTGGTTGGTACATTGTTAGCAGCCATCGGGATCTTGAACTACTTCACCCCTGTGATGTCTGTCTTATCTGCCATGATCCCACCTGTTGCCGGTGTCATGGGTGCCAGCTACTGGTTGATCCATCATGGTGATGCCAGTCAGTGGCAACCAACTGAAGGTGTCAACTGGTTAGGTTTGTCTGCATGGTTAGTCGGTGCGCTCTTTGGTGGCGTGCCTACAGTCTTGGCCATGATTCCTAATGTTTGGCATCCAACCGCTAACCCGATCATTGGCATCGTCGTTGCCTTGATCATTTACTATTTTGGTAGCAAGTTTACCCATCAAGAAGTTCCTGCTAAGGAGGAAGCCTAATGCGTTATTTAGATAAAGATGCCATTGAAGATATTGCCCTCGGCGCTTCATTCTTCGGAGCTGGCGGTGGTGGTAATCCTTACATGGGCAAACTCATGGCCATGCAAGCAGTCGATGAATTTGGACCGGTCAAATTATTAGAGCCAGACGAAACCGATGATGAAGACTGGTATTGCCCAGTTGCAATCATGGGTGCGCCTGCCGTCATGATGGAAAAGTTTCCCAAAGGCGATGAATTTGGTCGCGTGTTAGATAAGCTAGAAGCTTACACTGGCCATCACTTCACTGGCACCTTTCCGATGGAAGCTGGCGGGGTGAACTCAATGGTGCCACTCACTTTAGCAGCAACGCGCCAAATCCCATTGGTCGATTGTGACGGTATGGGCCGTGCTTTTCCAGAACTACAAATGTGTACCTTCCATTTAGGTGGGGTTTCCACAACGCCAATGGCGATCACCGATGAAAAAGGCAACGCCGGTGTCATTGAAACAATTTCTGCGAAATGGGCTGAACGCTTAGCTCGGGTACAAACTGTTGAAATGGGCGGCTCCGCCACAGTTTCCTTGTATCCAGCAAATGGCAAGCAGATCAAGCAAAACGGGATCTCAGGCATCGTCACTCAATGCCAACAAGTTGGCCAAAGCATTCGCCTAGCCCACAACGACCCAGAGACGGCTTTGAAGAACTTACTTGACGCCACTGACGGTCACTTCATCTTTGAAGGCAAAGTCACTGATCTTCTGCGCACCACTAAAGGTGGGTTTAACGTTGGCGACATTCATATTGCTGGTTTCAACAACTTCCAAGAAAGCGAGTTAGTCGTCACCATTCAAAACGAAAACTTATTTGCTGCACGTGATGGTAAGCCTGTCACCATGGCCCCTGACTTGATCATCATCTTAGACGCTGAAACCTTAACGCCGATTACCACTGAAATGATCAAATACGGCAAGCGGGTCAAAGTTGTGGCCACCCCTGCCAATGACAAGTGGCGTACTAAAGCTGGTATCGAAGTCGCAGGCCCACGTTACTTTGGGTTCGACTATGATTACGTGCCAGTCGAAGAACTGTTAAAGGAGGACTAATATGTATCGATTAGGAATAGACGTTGGGGGCACCAACACTGATGCCATTATCTTAGATGAAGAACATCAAGTCGTCAGCTTCGTCAAACGTCACACCAGCTTAGACGTCGGCTCAGGTATTGAAGCTGCCTTGTCAGCAGTCCTCGATGACTCTGGCATCGACCCCAAACAAATCAACGCTGTGATGCTCGGTACCACACAAATCACCAACGCCATTGTCGAACGTAAAAAAATCGCTAAAGTCGGTGTCTTGCGCTTAGCCTACCCTGCCACGCTTTCAATCAAACCCTTCACCTACTGGCCACAAGACCTGGTTGAAAAACTCGGAGGTCTCTACGCCGTGGTCCCAGGTGGTTACGAGTACGACGGCCAGATTTTGTCAGAACTCGACGAAGAAGCTGTGAAAAAACAGCTGGCTGAGTGGCAGGGGCAAGTCGAATCAGTTGCCGTGATTGGTGCCTTCTCCAGTTTAAAAACGGATCAAGAAGCACGTGTCGCAGCGCTTGTCCATGAAGCCTATGGTAATGAATTTCCAGTGACGCAATCCGCTGAAATTGGTTCCATTGGATTGATCCAGCGTGAAAATGCCTCGATTTTAAACGCTGGGCTGTTTAAAGTTATCGCCACCACCATCACCGGCTTCAAACAAGCCTTGGCTGACAAAGGTGTCGCTAACGCTGATTTATACCTTACCCAAAACGACGGCACTTTAATGACTGCCGAATTTGCCCAACGCTTTCCAATTTTGACCATCGGATCCGGTCCTACTAACAGTATCCGTGGTGCTGCATACTTAGCTGGAAAAGACGACGCTATCGTCGTGGATATCGGTGGGACCACCACCGATTTAGGTGTTTTGAAAAACGGCTTCCCACGCGAATCTGCTATTGCCGTTGAAGTAGGTGGTGTCGCAACCAACTTCCGGATGCCTGACATCTTGTCCATCGGCTTAGGTGGTGGTTCGATTGTCCGCGTGCAACCAGATGGTAGTGTAACGGTCGGTCCTGATTCCGTCGGTTACGAAATCACTGAAAAAGCCTTATGCTTTGGCGGTGATACCCTGACTGCCACTGATATTGCCGTTCGCATGGGCTTAGCCGATGTTGGCGACAAGGCTAAAGTTTACGGCGTTTCTCAAGAAGTCGCGGAAGCTGGTCTTGCTGAAATCAAGCACATGATTGAAGTTGCAATTGATAAGATGAAAACCAGTGCCGATGATATTGAAATCATCTTAGTCGGTGGCGGCGCCATCATCGCCCCTGATCACTTAGCTGGTGTTGCCAAAGTAATCGCGCCAGAAAAAGGTGGCGTAGCCAACGCTATCGGAGCTTCGATCAGCCAAATCTCAGGTACCGTTGATCGCATTTATCCATACACTAAAATTGACCGCGAAGAAGCTTTGAAGCAAGCTGAAGTTGAAGCCGGTGAGCATGCGAAAACTGCCGGTGCCTTACCCGATACCTTAAGCGTCGTCGAACGTGAGGAAATTCCTCTAGCCTACGATCCAAACCAATCCACCCGCGTCAAAATCAAAGTCGTCGGCGAACTCGCCTAGTGCCACCAAAAATAGGGATCTTCAAACAAATGGAATAATTTGTTTGAAGATCCCTATTTTTTGTCTTGTGTTCACTGTGAAGGCTTAGTATATTTTCCGACATAATTAGCTAGTCACGGTTAACAAACATGGAAAAGATACTTGCTAGCCCATGAAAAATTGCCGTAACAATTCCCGGAAACATCACTAGTATGGCAAGAAGTGAGATGTACTCGTGTGCTATCGTTCCGACTACTGGAATCACAATAATCAAATAACGCCACCATCCTGCACCTGATTTTAGGCAATAATAATACCAAACCACTGAACCAATAATACCAACGAGACTTGGAATATTCGTCGTTAATGGGTTTGATGTAATCGTTGTGGTCGTGGTCCCTGCTAATTCAAGTAAGATGAAAGTAATCACGACAAACCAGACAATTGGATTATATTTAAAATAAATTCCCCTGATTGACCTATAAACAATTGTATAACTTTCAACATTATAAAATCTTCTTTCTTATTTGTTTGCATTTGCATTATTATTTTGGTACTTATCAAGTGTTTTACTGTTCTACGTCATCACTTTTTACAACCTTCTTCCGATTTTCGTCCGTTTCCTATTAGTAATATAAGGATTAGCCTGAAAATTAGTCTGTTTATATTTCCTCTCACTACTAATATAGCAATCCCGATGGTTATTTGATTTTATACGTGGATAAGATACTAGTCTGTCTGTATAATGGATTAAGTAGAGAAGTTAAGGCGGTGGCTATTTCCGATCGGAGGTGGTGCTTATGGTGTTAAACCCTTAAAGCCCATAAGTCCTAACGAAAGGAGTAGCCTAAGTGTCCGTGTCGGACGCTTTACAATTAATGCTGACTTTCGGTACGTTTATCGTGGCCTTGATCGCATTAATTGTTGAGCTGATTAAAAGTCAGCAAAAAAAATAACCGCCTTAGCTCTGGCAAGCTAGCGGTTATTTAAACTGTATAAATTTGTCACCGTCTTAAACGGCTCTACATGGGAAGTCCTGTTATCAGCGGGGCTTCTTTTTTCTTAAGCATATTATAGCATGACTATGACTGACTTTCGAATATTTTTAATCAGCTTTCTAGCAGTTTAAGGGAACGCACGTTTGCTTTATGTGCTAAAATACAGGTAAAAGCTAACGGAAGTGATCAACTTGTTTACTGATAATGAACCGCATGGCGTATTCTTCTTAATCGATAACAAAAGCTTCTACGCCAGTTGCGAAGCCGTTGCCCGGGGGCTCAATCCCTTAAAAGTCCCATTAGTTGTCCTTAGTGAGGCTAAAAACACTAATGGTGGCCTAATTTTGGCTACTTCACCTGAAGCCAAGCAATTATTTCATATCAAAGCTAATGTCTCACGTAAACGTGATTTACCTAATGATCCACGTCTGTGGGTTGTCCCACCACGCATGAATCTCTATATCGAACGTAACTTGCAAATTAACCAAATCTTCTACCAGTTTACGACTGAAAAAGAAGTTTGGCCGTATTCAATTGACGAAAGTATTTTGGATATGACCCATTCATGGCGGCTTTTTGGGCAGTCTGTCCGTGAAGTAGCAAGGTTGATTCAAACTACGGTGCGGCAAAAATTAGGCTTATACACCACTGTTGGCATTGGTGATAATCCGACCCAAGCTAAGCTTGCCCTTGATGTGTATGCTAAGCATACCGCTGACTTTATTGGTGAAATTCATTATGAGACTGTCCCTCAAAAAATCTGGACGATCAATGACTTAACTGCTGTCTGGGGGATCGGTGAACGGACAGCTAAACGGCTAAACCGACTAGCTATTCACAACATGTACGAGTTAGCCCATGCCAACCCTTATTTGTTGAAACAAGCAATGGGGATTATTGGCACCCAATTGTTCGCCACGGCCTGGGGAATTGATCGAGCACAGGTTACGGAACCCGCTAAAGTCAAATCAGCAAGTCTAGGCAATTCACAAGTATTGCCACGGGACTATCTTAACCAAGCAGAAATTGAAACGGTCATTAAAGAAATTGGTGAACAAGTGGCTGCTCGGCTACGACACCATCATAAAATGGCGGGGTGTCTGTCGCTAAGCATTGGCTTTTCTTACGCTGCGGCCGCAGCCGATGGCCGCGGTGGCTTTCATCAGGCTTTAAAAATTGAGCCAACCAATGATAACCAAGTTTTAACGCGACAACTATTATGGTTGTTCCGCAAAAACTGGGACGGTCAAGCTGTCCGAAATATTGGGGTTTATAGCAGCAAATTAAGTGCCAACACCGGCCACCAGCTTAGCTTATTTGAGCCGGCAACTACCCAGATTAAGGCTAGTCGGTTAAACCAAGTGATTGATGAAATTCATCGCCGCTTTGGCTTCACGAAGTTAGTTTATGCCACCAGCTTGTTAAGGGGCGGTACAGCTATTGAACGCGCTTCACTCGTCGGTGGTCATAATGGGGGCAATAGCTATGAATAACGATGTAGAAATTATTATGGGACGCTTAACCTTGCTGTTTAAGCGCCAGTCACGCACCCGCTATTGGTTGATGATCGCTAACGATCCTTACGATCAGACCTACAATGTATTTTTTAACAGCCAACGGGCTAACGAGCGCTTGCAATCCGTTCCTTTACATAAATTAGCACACTATGATTTAGCTGATTTGGAGACGCTACTAAAAGCTTTGCGACAAAAGATTAAACTAACGATCGAATTTGTTGGTTTTACTGGTGAACGCTGGCCTAAAAGTCAAAAATTAATTCAACGAAAGCGGGTGCCCCTTGAATAACCAAGACTTTGACTTAGATACGGTTAAGCACTTCTTTGAACATGATTATCACGACCGAGGCATGATGAAATGGCAGGGGTTCTATTTGTCCGATCATACCGCCGCGCTAAATCAACAAAACCAGCAGTTGAATGCAGTCTATGTCCCACGACCGCAGCAATCCTTAGCGGAACTGACACAAGTGTTGGCCGACGCTTATCAAAGTCAACAACTGGTAACGATTCAGCTAAAAACGGTTGATCAAAATAACCACCATTTGCCGGATATAACGACTTTGATTCATGGCTACAATGCTAATGATATTGTGATTGATTCTGATTGTTTCGTCCCGCTACAAGAAATTCGCAATGTGGCATACAAAAAGACGGAGAAGCTATAAAGATTAGCTCTCCGTCTTTTATTAGCGCTTTATTTGCCGGATTCATCTTGAACTGATGATTAGCTACTCGTACCTATCGCTTCATATACGGACTTTGACTAATTAATACTCATTTTCTTAATTAAACGGCCACCACATAAATCGTTTAGTAATCCGTCTTTCTGCATGAGCATCGTAAGCTACATAATGATTACCAGTTTGTTCACGCATCATTAGGGGAATCTGCGCACGAGAGACCAGACGAATATTTGAAACATAGGAGCCTTTATGAGCAACAAGTGCCCAACGCTGTTTAGAACTATATTGTCCGGTATAAAACTTTAGCCAACTACCACTGCCAAAAGGATCGTCAGCTACAAACGCATCAACTTGCTGCGGGGTTTTAACAGCAGCAACATGTTTGTTTTTACCATCCTTATCAATGATAGTTGTCTTTTCTCTCTTCTCTGGTACCTGATTAGGGAGTACCGCATAACCATATTGAACTCTTAAAAAATGGATTGGAGCGATCAATCCATTCATTTTGCGTGGCACGCCCATATCCTAATACACTTAACCATAAAAACAGCAACACAATAATTCCTAATACAATTAGTAAGTAGCGTTTGTATTTATTTTTATCCCGCACATCTTGACTAATTTTATTACGCATAATTAAAATAATATGTGTATCCGGAAAAGTAGGTGTCCTCCATGAAGCATCCTAAAAGCTATGATACAAACTCAGCAACTCGAAAACGCATGTCGAATGTCCATTTAAAACGTGGTAAGACTGAAAATAAACTAGCCTTAGCACTATGGCATCAAGGCATTCGTTACCGCCGAAACTATAAGGCATTGCCTGGCTCTCCTGATATTGCGATCACAAAATACAAAATTGCTATCTTCATCGATGGTGAATTTTGGCACGGTCAAGATTGGGACAATCGAAAAAAGCGTCTAAAGCGTAATCGTGATTATTGGATCAAGAAAATTGAAGAAAACATGGCACGCGATAAACGAGATGATGCATTACTTCAAGAAGTAGGCTGGTTACCCCTCCATTTTTGGGATAAAACAGTACTTAAAAATCTGGATTATTGTGTTGAACTTATTCAGTACCAGATCCGCTATCGTAAAGAAGAGGAGTAGTTGTCGCTTCAAGACAATCACTCCTCTTTTACTTTCTATAACAAATCTTTGATCTGATCAAGTAAATAATCTTTATTTAACCAAAAACTCTGCTTAGTCATCCAATTATCCGAAAAATCAGCTGGCTTATTCGTCCATCGAGCTGCTACAGGTAATTGATTCCCATAATTCGAGCCTGCGTAATAACTACTCTTTGATGTATGAGGACGTACATGGATAATCATGTGGTCTGATTGTGCTAACAAGTTATTCGTAACACGATTTCTCTTAGCGTCATAGGAAAGATCTACGCCTTGATTTAGTGTCGCTACCACCTTGTCCCAGGCAGCATGAACTGTTCCATCTAGATCTTGTTTTGGCATTTTCCAAAACTTCACACCACGAAATTGAAAAGAGTCCACGTCCAATTGTGTAAATACCACAAACAAATAAGTCGTATTCACAAACTGTTCCCGAAGCTTAGAAGATTGCCATGTCTCACTAACAAGTTCTCTAAAATCAAAATTAGGAAACGACATGGATTCTTTTGGCATTCCTTTGCCATTAACGTGTATCGTTTTTAATTTAATGCCCTGTTCTTGTAGCGCTTTAGCCCTTTCTTTATTAATGTCTAGGTCTAGAATACAGTTGATCAGACTTGCTAATGCCCTTTTAGCGTACTTTCCATTAATATTAGGCCTAATATTAAAATGCCTAAATAGTTCAACGTCACTCTGCCCAACGAATCCAGAAATACGTTTTAAAATATCTGCTTGTAATTGTGATTGCCCAGTATTCATCCCTTATTCCCCCTGCATGAATTTTTTCATCATCGATTCAATTTCCTGTCGTTCATCCACAGAAAATTCTGGTTGTAACGTCTTACCTTCAATTGCAGCATTCATTAAATCTCTTTTTTCCTTTAAACGGTCGTATATCAGCTCATCGATTGGTTGTCGATCATCAAACTGACCACACAATTGGAAATAATAATAATTGGTCTTCACATTATCTGGTAAGCCCAAACGATGAATACGATCACGGGACTGCAGCATATGTGTTAGGTTAAAGGAATATTCAAGATATAACGCATCATGGCTAATATGGTGCAGTGAAACAGATTCAGCTAATGTATGCGGATTAGAGATCAGTAGATCGTATTCCCCTGCTTGAAACGCTTGGATCATCACTTCACGGTCGGCAGCACTAACAGCGCCATATATTTTAGCGACTTTATAGCCAGCCTGTTCAATACGTGCTGTGAATTTATCAATCGTGTTCACAAATATTGCCCAGACCACGGGGTGCTTCCCTTGTTCAATCAAATCAAGCGCAGTCTCGATTGATTTTTCAAATTTAGTTGACGTCTGGATATTGTCCAACAATTGTAAGTCAGCGTCTGTGTATTGTGGCGTATCATCCATGAACTGATTAAATTCAAAGTCCAAATTTGTTTCAGATTCATCATTATCACCATTTTTATCAACAAACAATTCTTCGCTAACAGCTTGGCGCAGTAAAGCCGGGTTAGATGCCATTTGTATTAAGCGAATATAAAGTTTAAACGGCTGATGCCCATACTTTTGCCACAACATATCGATCACGGCTTGTTCTTCGTTGGTTGCCGTATACTTCATCAAATGATCTGGTTCTGGTGCAGGCACACCTAGGTCGTCCTTAGTCACCCGCCAGAAAAACGGATAAAGCTTTTCATTCACTTCCTGTGCAATGACGCCATCTGAACGCAACAACTCATTCACACTAAAACCAAAATAATCCGCATACTCATCCTTATATAAAAGATGCAGCATATTATAGATATCAACGTAACCATTAGGAATCGGTGTCCCAGTCAGTGCCAATTTGTAATTTGCTAAATCTGCTAAAGGTTGCGCAAACTTAGGACGTGATGCTTCAGTCCCTTTTAATTTGTGTACTTCGTCAAACACCAGTAATGTCCGCGTATCGATACATTGTTCAAGTGCCGTTTCATACTTAGGCAGTGACTCATAATTAACTAAGATAAGGTTATATTGCCCAACATTTTTATAAAAATCCTCTGTACGGAATGTTTCTGACTGAACATCTAATACATTAAGATCGCGTTTATCACCAAATACTTCATTAAATTCCGTCTTCCAAGCTAAAAATGAGCTTTTGGGTCCACAGACGACCATCTTATTAACTCTATGGATGGATGGCGCTGATAGGTAGGCAAATGTCCCATATACCATGGCTGTTTTACCAGATCCTGGAACCGAAAAATTACCTACTCGCTGCATTAACATCATGTAAAAGCTGACCCACGCCTGAATAGGGCGCAAAGTACGAACTACCTCTTGATCAACGATTTTAACAAATTCATCCAAGCGTGGTTTTAAGGCAGGCTCTTGTGCTTTCAATTCGATTCCCTGTTTTGAGATCTTATCAATTTCATATCGCGAATTTTCAATGTAATTTATGACAGAATCTGCAACAACAAAGTTAAAATGAGCACGTTCAGCAAGCTTCTCAAATCTCGGAATAACTTGATTTTCAATAATCGAATAACTAAGACCTGTTTTAAAGTGCCATAAGATCTCATCTTTTAGAAAGTCCTGTTTAATACGGCGCAAAGGCCGAGATTCAGGAATTTCTTCATTTAAGTTATTTTGGATCTCCAGCTGATTATCTGTCAGATATAAAACGAGGCTATTCGGTGTCAACAGTGCTTGCTCCATGATCAACTCACCTTTATTATAGTGTGCTACTTGTTTATAAACGATCTCATTGATTGATTTAACAAAGAGCATGCCATCTGTATTTTTACCTGCCCAAAGCTTATCAAACGCAGCTTGCTTACCGTTTATATAGTTCTTTTCTTCCTCACTGGTCCAACTTTTGCGAACATCTATCGTCTCATAATTATGTGCAAAAGCATTCTCAGTCTCATTAAATGACCCTGTAAAATATACCGTATTGCCTTCAGCATCACGCATTAACCCATACTTGGCATGAAAAAGGCCATCCGTTGTAAACCCAATTTTAATATCCACTAGCCCTATCGCAATTAAATACGCCAAGTTCGATATATTAGCATCATCTGCTTGATTATGGATCTCAGGTACAATACAATTCTGAAACTGTTGCGTGACATCACGTGCTTCATAACCCGCAAGGATCGCATCATAATCTTGTTGCGATATCTGGCTTGAAATAATCAAACGATAGTGACCATGTTTTTGCCTAAGGTTGGTAATGCCTTTGGAAAAATAAAGGAGCGCACGTGCAGAAAAATAACCCGATAAACGGTCGTAGCTGACACTCTCCGCAAGTACAGGGTCATAAAAGTCTTTTCCAACATCATCATCAGGTGTTGCGTACCCCGGTTTGATAGATAGATCACTTAACATTTAACTCACTCGTTATCTTTTGGATTTGTTTGTCTAGTCCCAACAACAACGTACTGATTTGCTTCTTATCACCATCTGAACAATGTTCTAACGCCTTACTATCAATATTTCTTAATAGGTCTAATGCTTTACTCGTATCCTGTAATGGACGCTTTTCGGCATTTTTCATTTTTTCGCGATCAACCGTTTGATCAACAATATTGACCAAGTTATCTGTAACCCTTTTGGGGACATCAATCACGGCTGCTGTTGCGTCTGATGAGCTTTCGGCTATCCTATCACCACTAAAACTATCTTCAATATCATTTAACGTATCATCTAGCTCATCAGCTAAATGATGCAAGGTATGTGGGTTTAAAATAGTACTACTCATCCCACGAACCTTACGTGTCACATCACCGGTCATCGAAACCATGCTGGCAAATAAAATATCCTTAGCATCTTGGTAGTCTTCTGGCGCTAACTTTCTAGACTTAAGAATCTTATCAACTTCTCGCAATGGGCCATCTAGTTTTTGTTGACGTGCCACGAAAAATTGTCCTGGATGGTGAATATAATCCAAATAATCGACCAATAATTGCACAACGCGCATTTCGTCTTTGACTTTTTTCTCGGTAGAATCGATCTCACGCGCATACTCTTTTGGTTCAAATGACTTATTTGGACCAATCAGGTCACGATAAGTGTCAACAAGACGGTCGACTGGACTGTAGTCGACCCGTTCTTCTTTGGCATGTTGCAAATTCAATTCAAGCGTTTTGATTTCTTTTGTTGTGTAATCTTGATCAGGCAACAACACTGCATTGATATAGTTAAATTGCTGGCCTTTTCCCTCGCGAGATAAACGACGTAGTGCCGTAAAACGGCGATTACCATCCACCAAAATACCGTTGCTTAGTACAACTGCGGCTTCTTGCTGTCCGAATTTTTCAATATTATTCTTAGTTGCATTAAGCGTATCTGGACCAGCATCATAGATATATCCTTCTATTGTGGCATTAAACTGCTCTTGGTCAGTAGGTAGATCACCATGTTCATTTTCATATTCAGATATCCAGGTTGCAATACGACCATTCTGAGCGTTATAGCGCAGACGGTCGATTGGAATCTTATAAACATCAAATAACTTCACTGAACCTTTGATAATCAAATTGGTCTTTTCTTCTGTTGGCTGAAACTCTGTTTTATCTAACATTAATGACGATCCCCTCTATATGAGCACTTGAGCATGCACAAAACACCGTAATTTTATGCCTTAAGTATACGCGAAATTTATGCCCTCCGCTATCATGTTAGCATGCTTATATGTCATCACTCGAATTATGTAAAAACATTTTCGATCTAACAAAAAAATCATCGCAATCAACCACCATAAACAGTGGTCAACAACGATGATTTTTCAATTCAAACAATAAAAGATAAAACTAGGTAGATTGCAAATTTAATCCGAATTTTTTGACAAATTAGTCAGTATCACTTGGTAAGGTGTTTGCCAGTTAAGTACTTTAAGGGGGCGCTGGTTAATTTCGAGTAACGTCGTTGTTAAATCTTGAGCACTAATGTGCTCAAAACAAGTCCCCTTAGGGTAAAAATAACGTAAGTTCCGATTGAATCGTTCATTACTGCCGCGTTCAGCGGGCGTGTAAGCATGGCAGTAATAGGTCTGAATACCGTATTGTGGTTCAAATGACACTAGATTGCTAAACTCAGTTCCACGATTGACAGTAAAGGTGTGTACCGGTCCCTTAAAAGTTGTTAGAAACATAGTTAGGGCTTCATTAACAGTCGCCGCTGTCCAATCTTTTAATCGGTAAGCCCAAAGAAAACGTGATTTGCGATCAATTAGCGTTAATAAAGCAGACTAGACAAAAGATCAGCTCCTAAAAAATGGGTTTGTGGTAAACACCATTTTAAAGGAAGCTGATCTTTTTTGTCCGAACAGCGTTCGGATTAATTTTACAATCTACCCCTTAACCATATTAAAATCAACCTGCTTGTCTTCTATCACTAATACTATTATATTCGAAAATAAATCTGGATCTCATCTTCCAAATGCGTTACAATCTATATATTACAAGTTCAGAAAGTAGGTAAAGAATTGACACTTAAAATCTTTTCAATGTTTGACGGCGTCGGCGGCTTCATTGTTGGCTTAGACCATGCTAATGATGTAATCGGCCAAACGCGGTATCAAACAACATACTCAAATCAATTCGAACCTTCCCGTAAATCACAAGATGCTTTCGAGGTCGGTCTATATCGTTTTCCAAATATAAAACACATCCCCACTGATGTCGAAAAAATAGATGACAGTGTTTTTGATGAAATGAAAGAAAATGGCGTCAACATGATTGTTGGCGGTTTTCCTTGTCAGGATTATTCTGTCGCCCGTTCAAAACAAAAAGAACGTGGTATTGAAGGTAAAAAGGGTGTTCTTTTTTGGTCTATTATTCGTGCAGTCAACCACATCAAACCAGAATATTTGGTTTTAGAGAATGTAGACCGCCTTTTAAAATCGCCTTCTAAACAACGTGGTCGTGACTTTGCCATCATGTTGGGTGCGTTTAATCAATTAGGCTACTCCGTTGAATGGCGCGTAATCAACGCGGCTAAATATGGACAAGCGCAGCGCCGTCGTCGTGTATTCTTTTTTGTTTATCGTAATGACACAAAGTTTGCCAAAACGATTGATCAAAAATACAGCCAACCTAACCTATTTGAACAAGATGAAGACACATATGATCAATACATCTTTAAAGATGGTTTGTTCGCACGTCAATTTCCAATCGTTCAGACGCCTTATAAAGGTCGGCACTATACACAAGTCCTATCCACCGTTGACTCAGATGACCTAGAATATGTACCTGACATTTCGGATAATTTCACGGGTAAGATTTGGAATACAGGCATTATGCGGTATGGTCAATACTTTACGATCGATACAGCCCCTACCGAGACTGAAAAACCAATTACTCTTGGTGAAATCGTGGCGAAAGCTAAGGAAACAGAACCTGTTATTGACGAAAAATACTACATCAATAATGCTGAGCGTCTAGAAAAGTTCAAGTACCTACGTGGCGCTAAAAAAATCGAACGCACAACAACCGACGGACATAAATGGATCTACAGTGAAGGCGGTATGGCCCCTTATGATAGCTTTGATTTACCGGCCCGTACCATGTTGACCAGCGAAGGTTCTGTTAATCGTTCCACACATTTACTATTCGAGGATGGTCGTTACCGCTTATTAACACCGATTGAAGCAGAATTAATCCAAGATTTTCCAGCTAATTGGACAAAGTATAAAAAAGATGCCGAAACTGGAGAAATCAGTGAAGTTTCCGATAGAATGCGGATGTTCTTTATGGGGAACGCCTTAGTCACCGGAATTGTAAAACGAATCGGTATCGAATTAAATAAAATTATTGTTGAAAACCAATAATTCACGTTAACCAGTCAAACTATGGCTGGTTTTTTATTTGCCTCTCCTTTGCTTTGCTAATCTCACCCGTTGTTCAGGTTTACTTTTGGTTTTGTAAAAGTGAACCTAAATAACGGGTTCACCAACCGGAACGTCGTGTAAGGCGGTAGGTAAGGTCTAATCAAAGTCAAAACTTAATTTATGGCCGTCAAGCTTTAACTTAGCGTCAAACGACTTTCCTTTTTTGCTTTTAAACCCCTTTAACTTGCTGGTTTCTCCTTTGGTGACCAGCGCTTTAATCGCGGTCTTACCGAGGGTCTTACTGCTCCATTTCTTGGGTAAGGTAAAGTCTTCCCCTTGCTTGGGCTTTACAATGTAAAACTTCTGTTTATTTAACACGGTAGCTTGCGGGGTTTCTAAGAATACTTCAGCAGTCTTTCGTGCCTGCTGCTGGTGGTCAATTTGTTGTTTGATCGCTGCATTTCCTGATAATTGGGTCGGTACATCAGCAATTAATTTAGCCACAAACTTCCTGATTTGACTTAAAAAGTTAGCTGGGGTGCGTTCTTCGGTACTGATTTGTTGTAACGCTTTTTCCCATTTAGCCGTCATTTCTGGACTAGTCAGCAATGGTTCGAGTTCAACCGCTTTGCATAAAGTAATTCCAGCTTCACTGACATGCAACTTATTCTTTTCAGTCACTAAATAGCCGCGTTTCTTCAATACCTCGAGCACATTCGCCCGGGTCGCACTGGTCCCAATGCCTTGGACATCTTTGAGAATTGCCTGGGCTTCTTCATCATCAAGCGTTTTACCGGCCGTCTTCATCGCTGTAATTAAGGTCCCTTCGGTAAAGGGTACCGGTGGGGTCGTTTCTTTTTGCGGTGTTTGCAGGTTGGCTTGGACTTGATCACCTTGGTGAACCAGCGGTAAGGTTGCGGCGGCTTGCTGGTCGGCCTTGTGGTCATCAAATAGAGCTTGCCAACCTGGCTTAGTTGGCACCTTCCCGGTTGCTTTAAAATTAGCGTCGCCAACTTGGGTAATAACGGTGGTTTCCTCGTATTCGTACGGATCAGCAAACATTGCTAACGTGGTTCGTAACACCAAATCATAGACTTGTTGCTGTATTTTGGGCAAGCTGGCTAATTTCTCTTTCGTCGGCACAACTTTAGTCATGATAATGGCATAATGTTCTTCGACCTTTTTACCGTTGACGTAACGTTTATTTGGGGTGGTATTCGGTAAAGAGACTGGCTTAGAGACTGGCTTAGAGACTAAACCCAGATACTTCGGCAGATTAGCCACTAAATACGCAAATTCTTCATCAGTGATATAAGCACAATCGGTTCGTGGATAGCTAAGCAGTTTGGCTTCGTATAAACTTTGAATAGCCGCTAAGGTTTGGCTGGCACTGGCGTGATACCGTTTATTCATGGCACTTTGCAGACTGGATAGCGAAAACAACTGTGGACTAGCACTCTTTTTAGCCTGCTTTTGCACGTCCTTGATTAAACCGCCCTGTGAGCCTTTCTGAACGTGTTTAGCTTGCATGAATGTCATTAGCCCTGCTTCGTCTTTAAATCGCTGATAGGGGTCTAATTTTGCGACGAATTTTTGCTGATTAGCTAAAATTTCCGCATTTAGTTCAAAATAGGGTTCCGGCTTAAAGTTTTTGATTGCCTGGTCTCTTTGATAAACCATATACAAAGTTGGCGTCTGTACTCGACCAATCGAGTACACCCCGCGCACCCCGTTTTGTCTTAATAGCAAGGTGTATAAAGGGCTGCCATTCATTCCAATTAACCAATCGCTAATTTTGTGATTACAAGTGCATGCCCCCATCTTCATGCCGGTTTCGAGTTTGGTGTTGCCGCTGCTTTTTCGTCATTGCCCACTCGGTATCCTTTAGTCCACGTAGTTGCTGTTTTCTTAGATAGTCTGTATTTTTCGCATATAAAGTGGTCATTAAGGCTTCGTCCAAAATATTCATCAGGTAATTTTTCGGGCTAGTTGGGTGGTAATTAATGGCCTGATAGTCCTTAACTTGAGCTTGCTTATATTGATCAAACCGCATTGCCTGTTGTTTCAAACGGGTTTGTACCATTTCAATTTGTTTTTGATCAAGCTTAGGATCTTGGCCACATTCACCGAGAAACAGTTGCCGGGTGCCATCATGTTTTAAGACCCGTTGCAGTCGATGATCCTGAATATCTTTTAATTCAATTTTACCTAACAGGTAATTCAACCCGGCTTGGTGTTGCTGACTAGTAAAGACTACCGGTGGCTGCTGTTGTAATTGACTAAGCTGGTTTGCATCTAATGGCTTTAATTCTGGATCATAGTAAACCACAGCCGTATAAATTTGCTCCTTGTCAATCGTCTCTAGCTTATCCAGGTCACTGTCCGGAAAAGCAGTCGTTAGAATGCTGTCGTATTGGGTTTGCACCACGGCTTTAACTTCCCGCATGACCCGTAAATCTTTCACCGCTTTAGAAATGAATTCGAGTTCGTTAGGTTGATAAGCGGCTAGCATGCCCCGATCAGTATGCTTCAAATCGTCTAACTGGTGACCATGTTTGGCTAGCACCGTGGTTAATTGCTTCTCAATTGTTTGGGCTTGCTGATTAACTAACTGCCAACTTGTATATGGCCGCTTGGTAAACGTCAATAATTG
>OHUN01000590.1_pt1 | contig 21399 bp, 12 predicted proteins | sample 1579211 | NCBI WGS metagenome assembly OHUN01 (sample SAMEA3879560, study PRJEB24766) | human gut metagenome | biome: human-associated habitat; feature: feces | place: USA | collected 1985/1987
GCCGTGTACCCGGCTCACGGAGATGCACCCGTCCTCGATTGGCTGGCGCAGCACCTCCAGCGCTTCGCGGCTGAACTCCGGCAGCTCGTCCAAAAACAGTACGCCGTTGTGGGCCAGGCTGACCTCGCCGGGGCGGGGCACTGTGCCGCCGCCCGCAATGGCTGCGGCGCTGACACTGTGGTGGGGGCTGCGGAACGGTCGCTGCTGCAATAATCCGGTCCCGGCCTGCACCAGCCCGGCAACGGAATAAATCGCGGTGGTTTCCAGCGCTTCCTCATAACTGAGTGGCGGCAGGATGCCCGGCAGGCGCTTGGCCAGCATACTTTTGCCGGTGCCCGGCGGGCCCACCATCAACAGGTTGTGCCCACCCGCAGCGGCAACTTCCAGCGCGCGGCGGGCCTCCGCCTGGCCGCGCACATCCGCAAAATCGGGGCCAAGCCACTGCCCGGCGGCATCGTATCCTGTGCGGCTGGCGGGGCTGAGCTTTGCCTGCCCCGCCAGGTGGCGGATCACATCCGCAGCGCTGCGGGCGGGGTAAACTGTCAGCTGCTCGGCCACGGCGGCTTCGGCGGCGTTTTCGGCAGGAACAAACAGCTCGGTCACGCCCGCCTTTTGGGCGGCAAGGGCCATGGGCAGGGTACCGGCAATGGGGCGCAGTGTGCCATCCAGCCCAAGCTCACCCAAAAATGCCTGGTGCGGCTCTGGCTGTGGGATGTACTGCTGCGCCGCCAAAATGCCGATGAACACCGGCAGGTCATACAAACTGCCGGTCTTGCGCACATCGGCGGGGGCCAGGTTGACGGTAACATGGCTGGCGGGCCAGGGGCAGTTCAGGTTTTTGATGGCGCTGCGCACCCGCTCACTGCTTTCCTTCACGGCGGAATCCGGCAGGCCCACCATGGCAAATTTGGGCAGACCGCCGCTGATGTGGGTTTCCACGGTAACGGGGTAGCCATCCAGCCCCGTTACCCCCAGGCTGACAACGTGTGCATACATGGCGCAGCCAACTCCTTTTTTTCAACAAATTGCGTACTTTGATTATTTTCAGTATATCCTGTTCCGCCCGCGGCGGCAAGCATATTTTTTGTGCCCACAATCTGCCTTGACGCTGTAGGGTAAAAAACAGGCAAAGCTCCGGCAAAAAGCCGGAATTCCAGCTTTTTTTGATTGACAACGCAAACTAAAATTGATATATTTAATTTGAACAAGTAAATTTACCCAAAACTTTTACAGGGTAAGAAAGTGATGGTGTCCAAAATGTATAAAGAAATGTACAGCCGTTGGCTTGCTGCCAACCTGGATGACCCCGACCTGAAGCCGGAGCTGGAATCGATTCAGAACGATGACGCTGCCATTCAGGATCGTTTTGCCGTTGCCCTTAAGTTCGGCACTGCCGGCCTGCGCGGTGTGATCGGCGCCGGTACCAACCGCATGAACGTGTATGTTGTGCGCCAGGCCACCCAGGGCCTGGCCAACTGGGTCAAGACCCAGGGCGGCACCCAGACCGTTGCTATCAGCTATGACAGCCGCATCAAGAGCGATGTGTTTGCCAAGGCTGCTGCCGAAGTTCTGGCCGCCAACGACGTAAAGGTGCGCATTTACAGCGCCCTGATGCCGGTTCCCGCACTGAGCTTTGCTACCCGGTATTATAACTGCAACGCCGGCATCATGGTAACGGCATCCCACAACCCGGCCAAGTACAACGGCTATAAGGCCTACGGCCCCGATGGCTGCCAGATGACCGATGAGGCCGCTGACATCGTGTACGCCGAAATCCAGAAGACCGACATCCTGACTGGCGCCAAAACCATGCCGTTTGCCGAGGGGCTGGAAAAGGGCATCATCGAATACGTTGGCGATGACTGCATCAACGCCCTGTACGAAGCAATCGAAGCCCGCTCCATCCGTCCCGGTATCTGCAAGACCGCCGGCCTGAAGCTGGTTTACAGCCCGCTGAACGGCTCCGGCCTGGTTCCGGTCACCCATGTTCTGCATGACATCGGCATTACCGATATCACCGTTGTGCCGGAACAGGAAAAGCCGGACGGCAATTTTCCCACCTGCCCGTACCCCAACCCCGAAATTTTCGAGGCTCTGCGCCTTGGCCTGGAACTGGCCGAAAAGTCTGGTGCAGACCTGATGCTGGCCACTGACCCCGATGCTGACCGCGTTGGCATTGCCGTTAAGTGCAAGGATGGCAGCTATGAGCTGCTTTCCGGCAACGAAGTCGGCGTTCTGCTGCTGGATTACATCTGCGCGGGTCGCATTGAGCAGGGGACTATGCCCAAAGACCCCGTCATGTGCAAGTCCATCGTGTCCACCCCGCTGGCGGACAAGGTGGCCGAGCATTACGGTGTTGAGTGCCGCAATGTGCTGACCGGCTTTAAGTGGATCGGCGATCAGATCGCCAAGCTGGAAGCTGCTGGTCAGGTTGACCGCTTCATTTTTGGCTTTGAGGAAAGCTATGGCTACCTGGCTGGTCCTTACGTCCGCGATAAGGATGCCATCATCGGCTCTATGCTGATTTGCGAAATGGCTGCTTATTACCGCGCAAAGGGCAGTTCCATCAAGGAAGAGCTGGAACGCATTTACGCCGAGTATGGCCGCTACCTGAACAAGGTTGACAGCTTTGAGTTCCCGGGCCTGTCCGGCATGGACAAGATGGTGGGCATTATGTCCGGCCTGCGCGAGAACCCGCCCAAGGACTTTGGCGGTGACGCCGTTGTAAAGGTTGTGGACTATAAAAAGCCTGAAGAGACCGGTCTGCCCGCCGCCAACGTGCTGATCTACACCCTGGCATCCGGCTGCACCGTTGTGGTGCGTCCCTCCGGCACCGAGCCGAAGATCAAGACCTACTTTACCACCAAGGGCAAAGACCTGGCCGAAGCCGAAGCCAAGAAAGAAAAACTGGCCGCTGCCGTTAAGCCGCTGCTGGCATAATGTGATTCCATAGGTTTGGCGCTTTTGGGCCGCCTGCAGTAATACGCAGACGGCCTTTTTTTGTATGCAGCCCCCTAGCCGCCGCAGTGAGGAAATAACGCGCATTTTCAGGCTCCGCTTGGGGAATCACCCCTCAGTCACCTTCGGCGACAGCTCCCCTCGAAGGGGAGCCAAAGGCTTTGCGGAAAATTGTTGCGGCATCTGCTACAAGGCCCCGGAACGGTCAAGACCGTTCCCTACAGAGCATTTTATTGTGTGCGGCCAACCCACAAACACCCAGTAGGGCGGGGGTACCCGACTCCGCCGGAAACTTACCGGAGCAGATACAAAAAACGTGTGATGTACTTTGCCCCACAGTAGGAGACGGCGTCCTCGACGTCCCGGATGGGCATATAAATGATTGCACTTTTGCTGGCAATTTGCCGCCGCAAAAGATTGCCCGCACTACTTGACAAAACACAAAAACTCTGGTAAAATACTCTAGCAATCGTTCAGAGGGCTGCTCCACACGCACAGGATGGCGTCTGCTGGTAGCCGAAATTCGAAGATTGTGATGAGCACATATATCAAGTATGGCTCCCTTTAGTCATGATCGAGAAAGAGGTGAAATGAAAATGAAGCAGGGTATTCATCCCAACTATGTGGATTGCACCATTACCTGCGCATGCGGCAACGTGATCCATACCCGTGATACCAAGCCGGAGATCCGCGTTGAAGTTTGCAGCAAGTGCCATCCCTTCTACACTGGCAAGCAGAAGCTGGTTGACACCGGCGGACGTGTTGAGCGCTTTAAGCGCCGCTACGCCAACAAGGCTGGCAAGTAATTGCATTAAGGTTTTGTATACCGCAGATGGCAACATCTGCGGTATTTTTTTCAAATACATCATCTTGCATCTCAAAGGAGAACCCCTATGCCGGACTATCAAACGATCCGCGGTATTTCCACCTTTGAATATGAAGAAAAGCGCTCCCGCTTTATTGCTTCCGCTGCGTTTGCCGATACCGAGGAAGCTGCCCTTGCCTACCTGAACCGCATCAAAGCGGCCAACCGCACCGCGCGGCATAATGTGTATGCCTATGTTCTGCGCGAGGGCGGCCGCACCCGCTACAGTGATGACGGCGAACCCGCCAAAACCGCCGGTACCCCCGTGCTGGAAGCCATCGGCCATGCGGGGCTTTCGGATGTGATCGTGGTGGTTACGCGGTACTTTGGCGGAGTTCTGCTGGGTACCGGCGGGTTGGTGCGGGCCTACACCGCGGCGGCATCCGGAGCCTTGCAGCAGGCGGAGATTGTCAGCATGCGGCTGGTGACGGATTGCGCTGTGACCGTGCCATACCCCAAGTTTGAACAGGCCCAGCGGATGATCGCAGCCGCCGGGGCCAAACTGCAGGAACCGGAGTATGCCGATGCTGTGACCCTGCGCTGGCGCATGCCTGCCGGAACCGAAGAAGCCCTGTGCCATGACCTGAGCGAGCTGACCCGCGGCAGTGCCGAAGTGACAATCAGTAAACCACTTTACGCAGCTTTTTGATGCTGCGCAGTCATTTCTGGCAAGAAAGCAGAATTTCCCATGAAATTTTTACATTTCATACAAGTGTTTGGCGGCTTTTTATCGTATTTATAATATAGAGAGCCATTTTTGGGCATGATATGCCCAACGGGGAACCGGATAGGGGAAAGGAGGCTGCGCCGTGACTGTGCGGGAAGAGACCCAGACAATTGAACGCCTGACCTTAAGCCCCTATGCCGCTTTAAGTGAGCAGAGCTTTGGCCGCCGCACCCCGGAACCGGAAGATGACCTGCGGACCTGCTACCAGCGTGACAGGGACAGAATTTTGCACTGTAAAAGTTTCCGGCGGTTGAAGCAGAAAACACAGGTGTTTCTTTCGCCGGAGGGCGACCACTACCGCACCCGGCTGACCCACACGCTGGAAGTCAGCCAGATTGCCCGAACCATTGCCCGCGCCCTGCGGCTGAATGAGGACCTGACCGAAGCCATTGCCCTGGGGCATGATCTTGGCCACACCCCATACGGCCACGCGGGGGAGCGCGCACTGAACCGGCTGTGCCCCGGCGGGTTTACCCACTACCGCCAAAGCCTGCGGGTGGTGGACTACCTGGAAAAGGACGGCAAGGGCCTGAACCTTTGCTGGGAGGTGCGCAACGGGATTATTACCCACACCAAAGGCGCCTGGGCCCGCACGATGGAAGGCTGTACCGTGCGCTATGCGGACCACATTGCCTTTTTGAACCATGATATTGAGGATGCCGTGGCCGCCGGTGTGCTGAACCCCACCGCCCTGCCGCGGGATGCCGTGCAGGTGCTGGGAGATACCAAATCCCGGCGCATCACCACAATGATCACCGACCTTGTGGCAAACAGCGCAAACTGCAAAAATGGGAAAATGCAGTTTTCCCCCGAAGTGGAGGAGGCATACGGTGTGCTGAAAGACTTTATGTACAGCACGGTGTATGTGGACAAGGATGCCAAGCGCGAAGAGAAAAAAGTGGACAAGATGATCGAAGCGCTGTATGAGCGCCTTTGCGCGGACCCCACGCTGATGCCTAATTTTTATATGCAGGTGGCATATCACCAGGGAATGGACCGTGCCGTGGCGGATTATATTTCCGGCATGAGCGATGAATTTGCTACCCGCCTGTTTGAGGAGCTGTTTGTGCCGCAAAAGTGGCAGGTGCTATAAAATTGGCAGTATGTTAGAGCACTGCCGCCCGCCCCGAAGGGGCGCACATTGTGCGCCCGCTAACCTATAAATTATTACGATATATACGCGAAAGGAGGCCCGGAGCCCTATTGATCCCACAGGAATACATACAGGAAGTGGTTGCACGCAATGATATTACCGAAGTAATCGGCCAATATGTGCAGCTGCGTCATCGCGGGCGGACCTATACCGGGCTGTGCCCTTTCCATAACGAGAAAACCCCTTCGTTTACCGTCTACCCGGATACCCAAAGCTTTTACTGCTTTGGCTGCGGTGCGGCGGGGGATGTGATTAACTTTGTGCGCAAAATTTCCAACCTGGGCTATGTGGAAGCTGTTAAACAGCTGGCGGGCCGCGCCGGGATGCCCATGCCGGAGGAGGACGACCAGGAAAGCCGTTCCCGCTCCCGCCTGTTGGAGATCAACCGCAACGCCGCGCGCTATTTTTATGACCAGCTCAACGCCCCAACGCCGGAAGCCGCCATGGCCCGCCGCTACTGGCGCGAAAAACGCGGCCTTTCGGATGCGGCCATCCGCCGGTTTGGCCTGGGCTATGCACCGGAAGATTTTGTCGGCCTTCTGCACTACCTGCGCCACCGCGGCTTTACCGAGCCGGAATTGGAATCCTCCGGCCTTGTCAAGCGTAGCGCCAAGGGCAATCTGTATGATATCTTCCGCCACCGCGTGATGGTGCCCATCATTGATGTGCGGGGCAATATCATTGCGTTCGGCGGGCGCGTGATGGATGATTCCAAGCCGAAATACATCAACTCGCCCGAAACGATGGTCTACCACAAATCCCGCACGCTGTTTGCGCTGAATGTGGCAAAAAAATCAACGTCCAAGCGGTATATCCTCTGCGAAGGGTATATGGACGTCATCTCGATGCACGAAGCCGGGTTTGATACCGCTGTCTGTGCCTGCGGCACGGCTTTGACGCCGGAGCAGGTCAAGCTGCTGACGGAATACGCCGATGAAGTGGTGCTGAGCTATGACTCGGACGAAGCAGGCCAGAAGGCAACGGAGCGCAGTTTGGCGCTGTTTTCCGGTACCAATTTGCAGGTGCGGGTGCTGAACATCCCCGGTGCCAAGGACCCGGATGAATTTATCCGCACCTATGGCCGCGACCGGTTTGAAGCCGTGCTGGAAGGCACCGCAACCCCGCTGGAGTTCAAGCTGGCTAAGGCAGTGAAAAAATATGACCTGCGCAACGATGCCCAGCGCCTGCAATATGTGGATGAAGCCATCGGCATTCTGGCAGGCAGCGCGGTCAGCCCCACGGCGCGGGATGTGTATGCCGGGCGCATTGCGGAGCAGACCGGCATTGATAAAAAGGCTGTGTTGGTCCAGCTGGAAAGCGCCGTGCGCGGGGCCGGGCGCAGGGCGCGCCGCAAAGAGCAGAACGAACTTTCCCGCCAGGGGATTGCGGCGGATATCCGCGTGCCCTATGACCGCGGGGGCGAAGCTGCCCTGGGGGCCGCAAGCGCCGCCCGCCAGCTTGTGGCGGCTATGCTGCAGGATGCCGGCGCCATCCCCTACATCCGGGAGCGGCTGAACCTTGGCATGGTGGTGCTGCCGGAAATGCAGCAGGCAATCAAGGCGATTTACGACTGCGCCGCCCGCGGCCAGCCCGCCAACGCCACGACCCTTTCCCCCTTGTTGGAGGAAAAAGCCTACAGCCAGGTGATGCTGGCCCAGGCCCAAAACGCCGATACCCGCCTGACCCGCCGGGATATTGATATGCTGCTGGATCGTTTGCAGACCGCAAACCCCGAAAGCGCCCAGGTGGCAGGCACCACAGACGATGAATTCCGGCAGAAATTTGCCGCCCTTGCCCGCAAAAAAGTGGGCGAACGCCCGCCGGAAGAATAATTTCCACCCGGCCAAAACCATGTTGTTTTATCCCGTTCCAGTAAGATGGGCAGAATAAAAACCAAAGGAGAAACTACTTATGGCAGAAAAGAAAGATTCGATTCGCAACCTGATTGAACAGGGCCGCCGTGCAGGCAAATTGACCAGCACCGAAATCAGTGACGCTATGGAAGAAAGCAGCCGTGTTATTGACGCGGAGCAGATGGAAAAGCTGTATGAAGAGCTGGAAAGCAACGGCATTGAAGTGGTGGATGATGATGCCACTGATATGTCCGCTGTGGCCGATATGGGCGAGGAGGGGATGGATGACTTTGAGGATACCGTTACCTCGGACGGCATTACCATCGATGACCCCGTTAAGGTTTACCTGAAAGAGATCGGCCGCGTGCCCCTGCTGACCCCCGATGAGGAAGTGCAGCTGGCCCTGGATATCCAGAAAGGCGGCAAGGACGGCGAACGCGCCAAGCAGCGCCTGAGCGAAGCCAACCTGCGTCTGGTAGTTTCCATTGCAAAGCGCTATGTGGGCCGCGGCATGCAGTTCCTGGACCTGATCCAGGAAGGTAACCTGGGTCTGATCAAAGCGGTTGAAAAGTTTGACCATACCAAGGGCTTCAAGTTCTCCACCTATGCAACGTGGTGGATCCGCCAGGCCATCACCCGCGCCATTGCGGATCAGGCCCGCACCATCCGTATCCCTGTGCATATGGTGGAAACCATCAACAAGGTCAAAAAGGTTTCCAGCCAACTGCTGCACGAAAACGGCCATGAGCCCAGCGCCGAAGAAATTGCCGAGCGCCTGGATATGCCGGTGGACAAAGTGCGCGAGATTATGCGCGTGGCACAGGAACCCGTCAGCCTCGAAACCCCCATCGGTGAGGAGGAAGATAGCCACTTGGGCGACTTTATCCCCGATGAGGAAGCCCCCGTTCCCGCCGAAGCCGCCAGCCAGACCCTGTTGAAAGAGCAGCTGGCCGATGTGCTGAAAACCCTGACCCCGCGTGAAGAAAAGGTCCTGCGCCTGCGCTTTGGCCTGGAAGATGGCCGCCCCCGCACGCTGGAAGAGGTGGGCAAGGAGTTCAACGTTACCCGTGAACGTATCCGCCAGATCGAAGCAAAAGCCCTGCGCAAGCTGCGCCACCCCAGCCGCAGCAAAAAGCTGCGCGACTTCCTGGATTGATGCCGTGATTCTTATCTTATATAGAATAGAAATAGCAAATTAAAATCATCTGCACCCGTACTGCTGTTTGCCCGGCGGTGCGGGTGTATTTTTGTGTGCAGCAGGCATAAATGACAAAGCCACAGCATACGATTACCCTGATGATATAGGGGAGGGGATAACGATGTGTGGAATTGCCGGACAGATCAGCGCGGACCCAAATAAGATTGCAGCCAACTACCCAGCTTACTGCCGAATGCAGAAAAGCCTTGCACGCCGCGGGCCGGACCAGCGGGGAATATACCTGCACGGCCATGCGGCGCTGATCCATGCGCGGCTGGCTGTGGTGGATCTGGAAAACGGCTGCCAGCCCATGGTGCTGGATCAGGGCGGGGAGAAATACATTCTGGTGTACAACGGCGAGCTGTACAACACGCCGGAGCTGCACGCCCAGCTTGCGGCTCTGGGCCATCGCTTTGTAAGCCATTCCGATACTGAGGTTTTGTTACATGCTTTTGCCCAGTGGGGGCCGGACTGTCTGGAAAAGCTGAACGGTATTTTTGCATTTGCTGTGTGGCAGCAGCGGGCGCAAAAGCTCTTTCTGGCGCGGGACCGCGTCGGGGTCAAGCCGCTGTTCTATGCCCTGCGCGGGGACAGCCTGATCTTTGCTTCCGAGCTGAAAACGCTGCTCTGCCACCCGGAGATCCCGCCGCAGGTGGATGCCCATGGGCTGGCCGATGTGCTGCTGCTCGGCCCCGGCCGCACGCCGGGGTGCGGGGTGTTCCGCAATGTGCAGGAATTGAAGCCCGGCTGCTGCGCAGAATACACTGTGCCACAGGTTGGTGCGCCGCGCCTCACCGTGCGCCGCTACTGGCAGCTGACCGACCACGAACACCCCGATGATTTTACCCACACCGCAGCCAAAGTGCGGGACCTGGTGATGGATGCCGTCACGCGGCAGCTGGTATCGGATGTGCCGGTGGCAACCTTCCTTTCCGGCGGGCTGGATTCCAGCCTGATTTCGGCAATCGCGGATTCCCACTTTACGGCGCGGGGCAAAACGCTGCAGACTTTCTCGGTCGGTTATCAGGATAACAAAAAGTACTTCCACGCCACCCATTTCCAGCCCAGTCCGGATGCGCCGTATATCCGCACCATGAACCAGTTCTTGAATGCGCAGCATACCTGGGTAACGCTGGACAGCGAAGCACTGGCCGCCGCCCTGCTGGAAGCGGTGGACGCCCGCGACCTGCCCGGTATGGCGGATGTGGACTCCTCGCTGCTGCTGTTTTGCCGTGAGATCCGTAAAACAGCCACCGTGGCACTTTCCGGCGAGTGCGCGGACGAGATATTTGGCGGTTACCCCTGGTACAGGGATAAGACCGTGCGGGAGCGGTATGGCTTCCCTTGGGCGCAGAGCACGGCATACAGGGTCAGCTTTTTTAAGCCGGAGGTGTTCGGCAGCATTGACCCGGCGGCGTATATTGATGAAGGCTACCGCGCCACGCTGGAGGAAACTTCCATCCGCCCCGGTCTGGATCCCCTGGAACAACGGATGCGCCAGATGTTTGCCCTGAACTTTAACTGGTTTATGCAGACCCTTTTGGACCGCAAGGACCGAATGAGTATGTACAGCGGGCTGGAAGTGCGCGTGCCGTTCTGCGATTACCGCATTGCGGAATACCTGTACAGCGTGCCGTGGGAATATAAGGATTACGAAGGCCACGAAAAAGGCCTGCTGCGCCAGGCGATGCAGGGCGTGCTGCCCACGGAAGTGTTGTGGCGAAAAAAGAGCCCCTACCCTAAAACATGGAACCCGGCGTATTTGAACGCTGTCAGCGCCATGCTGCGCAGTGCGATGCAGGACCCGGATGCCCCGCTGCTGCGTATTGCCAAGAGGGCAGCGCTGGAACAGCTGTTGACCGCTGCCGAGACTGCGACCCCCTGGTATGGCCAGCTGATGACCACCCCGCAGACCATTGCCTGGTTTGTGCAGCTGAATTACTGGCTGCAAAAATACCGGGTGGAGCTGGTGTAAATACCCATGTGGCGGGCCCGGCATCAAACGCATAACACCAAAAACAGACGAGTGCCCACCCTGCACACGGATAACGGCGGGAAGGGCACTTTTTGTTTGCAAAGCGTAAAAAACGGGAAAATGCAGAAAAAACGCAGGCTGCAACCCATACAAAAAACACACAAGGTAATTGGGCATTGTGCCAATTAGCGGCATTTCAAGGATTTGTCAAGTGGCAAAAGAAATGCAAAAATAGCACTTTGCCAAAAGAAATGTGACACGCATCCGGGCGTTCAATTGCCTGATAAAAAAACACGCAAAATGCCAAAAGAGCCCTTGACAATCAGCTTTTTGGCTGGTATACTGGCATAGTATCACAAAATGGAATAGAGCGCCCTAAAGGAATTTTGATTTTTCTGCGTTTTTTCAAACTTTGTTAAAAACGACGAATGTTCCAAGAAAATCATTGCTTCGGCGGAGCGCTTTTGCCAAAAAACAAATCTGAACGGAATAGGAGTGGTCGCATTTTATGGTAAAGGTCAAGCCCGTACAAAACGGTCGAACCTCCAGAATGAGCTTTTCCCGCATCAACGAAGTGATTGGCATGCCCAACCTCATCGAGATCCAGAAAAACTCTTATAACTGGTTCCTGGACGAGGGCCTGCGCGAAGTGTTCCACGACATTGACGCGATCGAGGATTACACCGGGAATCTCTCGCTGGAATTTGTCGATTACCGTCTGGACAAGCACCCCAAATATACCATTAAAGAATGTAAAGAGCGTGACGCAACGTATGCTGCGCCGCTTTATGTCACTGCGCGCCTGCTGAACAAAAGCACCGGCGAAGTGAAGGAACAGGAAATTTTCATGGGCGATTTCCCGCTCATGACGGATTCCGGCACTTTCATCTCCAACGGTGCAGAACGTGTTATCGTCAGCCAGCTGGTTCGTTCGCCCGGCGTGTTCTATGCTTCCAGCAAGGACCGTACCGGCAAGGACCTTTTCACCGCAACCATGAACCCCAACCGCGGCGCATGGCTGGAATACGAAACTGATTCTTCCGATGTATATTATGTGCGCATTGATAAAAACCGCAAGCTGCCGGTTACTACCTTCCTGCGCGCACTGGGTCTTGGCACCGATGAGCAGATCCGCCAGTACTTCGGCGATTCTGAACCCAAAATCAACGCCACCCTGGAAAAGGATATCACCCATTCCACAGAGGAAGCCCTGCTGGAGTGCTACCGCAAGCTGCGCCCCGGCGAGCCGCCGACGGTGGAAAGCTCCCGCAGCCACATCAACCTGCTGTTCTTTGACCCGCGCCGTTACGACCTGGCTCGTTTTGGCCGCTTCAAGATGAACAACAAGCTGTGCCTGTCCCGCCGTATTGCGGGCTATAAGACTGCCGAGGACATCATTGCCCCGCTGACCGGCGAACTGCTGGCCGCCAAGGGCGAGCGCATCAACCACGAAAAGGCTGTTGAAATTGATAACGCCGGTGTTTCCCGCGTTACTGTTATCGTGGAGCGCAAGGGCCAGGATCCGGTCAATGTGATCGTGTTCTCCAACGGCTGTGTCGATGCCCAGAATTTCTTCAGCTTTGACGTGAAGGAATGCGGCATCAACGAGCGCGCTTCCTTCGCCGAAATCCGTAAGATTCTGGATGCTACCTCCGATCCGGAAGAGCAGAAAGAACTGCTGACCAAGAATCATGATAAGCTCATCAGCCGCACCGTTACCGTTGACGATATCTTTGCTTCCGTCAACTACCTGCTGGGCCTTGACCATGGCATCGGCGTGACCGATGAAATCGACCACTTGGGCAACCGCCGCGTGCGCAGCGTTGGCGAATTGCTGCAGAACCAGTTCCGCATCGGCTTTGCCCGTATGGAGCGCGTTGTGCGCGAGCGCATGACCCTGCAGAACCAGGAATCCGGCGAGATCACCCCGCAGAGCCTGGTCAACATCCGCCCGGTCGTGGCTGCCATCCGTGAGTTCATCGGTTCCAGCCCACTGTCTCAGTTCATGGACCAGAACAACCCGCTGTCTGAGCTGACCCATAAGCGCCGTCTGTCCGCTTTGGGCCCCGGCGGTCTGTCCCGTGACCGCGCAGGCTTCGAAGTCCGCGACGTTCATTATACCCACTATGGCCGTCTGTGCCCGATTGAGACGCCCGAAGGTTCCAACATCGGTCTGATCTCCTATCTGGCATCTTTCGCCAAGATCAACAAGTACGGCTTCATTGAGGCACCTTACCGCCGCGTGGATAAAGAAACCGGCGTTGTTACCGATGAAGTTGTTTATATGCCCGCCGACGTTGAAGATGAATACATCGTGGCACAGGCCAACGAACCGCTGGACGAGAACAACCGCTTTGTCCGTTCCCGCGTTTCCGGCCGTCATCGCAACGACATTCAGGAATTTGCCCGTGAACAGGTCGATTTCATGGATGTCTCTCCGCGAATGATGGTTTCTGTGGCTACCGCCTGCATTCCCTTCCTGGAAAACGATGACTGTAACCGTGCTCTGATGGGCTCCAACATGCAGCGTCAGGCTGTGCCTCTGATGGTTACCCAGCGCTCTCTGGTTGCTACCGGTATGGAATACAAGGCTGCTACCGACTCCGGTGTCTGCGTGCTGGCTGCCCATGACGGCACCGTTGAAAGCGTTGACGCAGATAAGATCGTTGTCCGTCTGGAAGATGGCTCCGCCGATACCTATGAACTGATTAAGTTTATGCGCTCCAACCAGGGAACCTGCGTCAACCAGCGCCCCGCCGTCTATGTGGGCGATGTTGTCAAGAAGGGCGACGTTCTGGCTGACGGCCCCGCCACCAAGGACGGCGAGATCTCTCTGGGCAAGAACGCTCTGATCGGCTTCATGACCTGGGAAGGCTACAACTATGAGGACGCTGTTCTGCTGAACGAAAAGCTGGTCCGCGAGGATATCTACACCTCTATCCACATTGAGGAGTACGAGAGCGAAGCCCGCGATACCAAGCTGGGACCTGAAGAGGTGACCCGTGATATCCCCAACGTCGGCGATGATTCCCTGAAGGATCTGGACGACCGCGGCATTATCCGCATCGGCGCCGAAGTCAAGACCGGCGATATTCTGGTTGGTAAGGTTACCCCGAAGGGTGAAACCGAACTGACCGCCGAAGAGCGCCTGCTGCGCGCCATCTTTGGCGAAAAGGCACGGGAAGTACGTGATACCTCCCTGCGCGTTCCCCACGGTGCTTACGGCATTGTTGTGGATGTTAAGGTCTTTACCCCCGAAAACTCTGACGAGCTGCAGCCCGGCGTGCGCACCTGCGTGCGCGTCTATATCGCCCAGAAGCGTAAGATCAGCGTTGGCGATAAGATGGCAGGCCGTCACGGCAACAAGGGTGTTGTTTCCCGCATTCTGCCGCAGGAGGACATGCCGTTCCTGCCTGACGGAACCCCGCTGGATATCGTGCTGAACCCCCTGGGCGTTCCTTCCCGTATGAACATCGGTCAGGTGCTGGAAGTCAACCTTGGCTATGTTGCCAAGGCCCTTGGCTGGCATGTGCAGACCCCCGTGTTCGATGGCGCGCACGAATCCGATATCCGTGACTGCCTGGCCGAAGCCCGCGATAAGTGGCATGGCGACCATGCACCGGAATATCCCACCAAGCTGCCCCGCCTGATGGGCGATAAGGGCCACATCATCGATTTCAGCAAGATCGACCTGACCGATGACGGCAAGACCACCGTTTACGATGGCCGTACCGGCGAAAAGTTCCCCTCCAAGGTTACTGTCGGTTATATGTACTACCTCAAGCTGCATCACCTGGTTGATGATAAGATCCATGCCCGTTCCACCGGCCCGTACTCTCTGGTTACCCAGCAGCCTTTGGGCGGCAAGGCCCAGTTCGGCGGCCAGCGTTTCGGCGAAATGGAAGTTTGGGCTCTGGAAGCTTATGGTGCGGCTTACACCCTGCAGGAGATCCTGACTGTCAAGTCTGACGACGTTGTGGGCCGTGTCAAGACCTACGAAGCAATCGTCAAGGGCGAAGATGTGCCGAATCCGGGCATCCCCGAAAGCTTCCGCGTTATGCTGAAAGAACTGCAGAGCCTTGGCCTGGATATTGTTGTCCAGGATAAGGAAGGCAACGCTGTTGATATGCGTCAGGAATATGACGATGACGATGCCAACTTTGACAACAGCGATATCGGTGATAACGTTCTGCTGGAAAGCGAGCTGCAGGATGATTACAGTGTCAAGGATGCCGATGAAGGCTTTGACGACGACCTGGGCGATGAGGAGCCGGATGAAGCTTCTCTGGCACAGATCGAAGCCGACAATGGCGACGACCTGTTCGACGGTGAATGATCGGAATGCTGTTTACGTCACGATTAAATGAGAGGGTTCGCTGAATGGAAAATAAAGAGTTCGATTCTATCAAGATCGGCCTTGCTTCTCCCGACCAGATCCGTGCCTGGAGCTATGGCGAGGTCAAGAAACCTGAAACCATCAACTACCGCACCCTGAAGCCGGAGCGCGACGGCCTGTTCTGCGAGCGCATTTTTGGACCTACCAAGGACTGGGAATGCCACTGCGGCAAGTATAAGCGCATCCGCTATAAGGGCAAGATCTGCGATAAGTGCGGTGTCGAAGTTACCCGCGCTAAGGTCCGCCGCGAGCGCATGGGCCACATTGAGCTGGCTGCACCCGTTTCGCACATCTGGTATTTCAAGGGCATTCCCAGCCGCATTGGCCTGATGCTGGACATCGGCCCCCGCCAGCTGGACAAGGTGCTCTACTTTGCAAACTATATCGTTACCGATCCCGGCTTTACTCCGCTGGAGAAAAAGCAGCTCCTGACCGAACGCGAGTACAAGGAGATGCGGGAAAAGTACGAGGATACCTTTGAAGCCGGCATGGGCGCCGAAGCCGTCCAGAAGCTGCTGGCTGAGATCGACCTGGAAGCTCTGTCCGCAGAGCTGCATGAGGAACTGGAAAAGGCTACCGGCCAGAAGCGCGTCCGCCTGTTGAAACGCCTGGAGTGCGTTGATGCATTCCGCCTGTCCGGCCAGCGCCCGGAGTGGATGATCCTGAACGTTGTTCCGGTCATTCCGCCGGATATCCGCCCCATGGTCCAGCTGGATGGCGGCCGCTTTGCGACTTCCGACCTGAACGATCTGTACCGTCGCGTGATCAACCGCAACAACCGTCTGAAGCGCCTGCTGGAGCTGGGCGCTCCCGACATCATCGTGCGCAACGAAAAGCGCATGCTGCAGGAAGCAGTTGACGCCCTGATCGATAACGGCCGCCGCGGCCGCCCGGTCACTGGCCCCAACAACCGCGCCCTCAAGAGCCTTTCCGATATGCTGAAGGGCAAGCAGGGCCGCTTCCGCCAGAACCTGCTGGGCAAACGTGTTGACTACTCTGGCCGTTCCGTTATCGTTGTCGGCCCAGTGCGGTCTGCCCAAAGAGATGGCTCTGGAGCTGTTCAAGCCCTTCGTTATGAAGGACCTGGTCCAGAAGGGCATTGCCTCCAACATCAAGGCTGCCCGCAAAAAGGTCGAGCGTGCTTCCACCGAGGTGTGGGACTCTCTCGAAACCGTCATCAAGGGCCATCCCGTTCTGCTGAACCGTGCACCTACCCTGCACCGCCTGGGCATTCAGGCATTTGAGCCCGTTCTGGTCGAAGGCCACGCCATCAAGCTGCACCCGCTGGTCTGCACCCCCTTCAACGCTGACTTCGACGGCGACCAGATGGCTGTCCATCTGCCGCTGTCCACCGAAGCACAGCGCGAAGCCAAGATGCTGATGCTGGCTTCCGGCAACCTGCTGAAGCCGTCTGACGGCGAACCCGTCACCGTGCCCACGCAGGATATGATCCTGGGCTCTTACTACCTGACCATGGTCAACCCCGAAGACCCCGGCCACGACAAGGTGTTCCGCGATGAGGACGAAGCTCTGATGGCTTACGCCGAGCATATCGTCACCCTGCAGGCTCCCGTTAAGGTGCGCCGTACCATGGACTTTGGCAACGGCCCCGAAACCGCCCTTGTCACCACCACTGTCGGCAAGATCATCTTCAACACCCCCATCCCGCAGGATCTGGGCTATGTGGATCGCACCGACCCCGAACATAAGTTCGATTACGAAGTCGATTTCCAGGTCACCAAGAAGAAGCTGCCCGACATCATCAGCCGCTGCCTGACAAAGCATGGCACCAAGCGCTGCGCTATCATGCTGGACCACATCAAGGCACAGGGCTATAAGTATTCCACCCTTTCCGCCATCACCGTTGCCGTGCCTGACGCTATCATCCCCGAAGAGAAGCCGGAGATTCTGGCTGCGGCTGACAAGAAGGTTGAAAAGGTCATGAAGAACTTCAACCGTGGTCTTATCTCTGATGAAGAGCGCTATAAGAACACCGTTGAGATCTGGCAGGCAGCTACCGAGGAAGTTTCCAACGCTCTGTCTACCAACCTGAAGACCCACCACCAGCGCAACCCCATCTATATGATGTCCGACTCTGGTGCTCGTGGTTCTATGGACCAGATCAAGCAGCTGGCCGGCATGCGCGGCCTGCTGGCTAACACCGCAGGTAAAACCCTGGAAATGCCTATCCGTGCAAACTACCGCGAAGGCCTGAACATCTTGGAGTACTTCATCTCTTCTCGAGGCGCTCGTAAAGGTTTGACCGATACCGCACTGCGTACTGCTGACTCTGGCTACCTGACCCGCCGTCTGGTTGATGTTTCTCAGGAAGTCATCATCCGCGAGGAAGACTGCCACGCTACCGAGGGTATCCTCGTCAGCGAGATCAGCGAAGGCAACGCTACCATCGAAAGCTTCTCCGAGCGTCTGATTGGTCGTTATGCTCTGCATGACGTGATGGATCCCAAGACCGGCGAACTCATTGTGTCCAAGGACAAGATGATGGATATGTTCGACGCTGAAAAGATCAAAGCTGCCGGTATTACCGAGCTGGAGATCCGCAGCGTGATGACCTGCCGTGCTCACGTTGGCGTCTGTGCCCGCTGCTACGGTTCCAACATGTCCAACGGCCAGTGTGTTAAGGTCGGTGAATCCGTCGGTATCATTGCGGCACAGTCCATCGGCGAACCCGGTACTCAGCTGACCATGCGTACCTTCCATACTGGCGGTATCGCATCTGCTGAAGATATTACTCAGGGTCTTCCGCGTGTTGAAGAACTGTTCGAGAGCCGCCGCCCGAAGGCAATGGCTATCATGTCCGAGATCGCCGGTACCGTCCATATTGACGATACCAAGAAGAGCCGCCACGTTGAAGTGACCGGTGTTGACGATAACGGCGCACCGGTTACCAAGAGCTACCTGATCCCGTTCGGCCACCGCCTGAAGGTGATGGAGGGCGATGTGCTCGTCAAGGGCGCACTGTTGACCGAAGGCCATGCTTATCCGCAGGATATCCTGGCTGTCAAGGGCCGCATTGCTACCCAGAACTACCTGATCAGCGAAGTCCAGAAGGTTTACCGCCTGCAGGGCGTTGAAATCAACGATAAGCATATCGAAGTTATCGTCCGCCAGATGATGCGTAAGGTTCGCATTGACGATGCAGGTTCCAGCGAGTTCATCATGGGCAGCGTTGTCAACCGCCGCGATGTGATGATCGAGAACGAGAAGATTCAGGAACGCATTGATGCAGGCGAAACCGACCTGAAGCTGGTCCAGGCCAGTCAGATCCTGCTTGGTATCACCAAGTCCAGCCTGGCAACCGACAGCTTCCTGTCCGCTGCATCCTTCCAGGAAACCACCCGCGTTCTGACCGAAGCCGCCATCAAGGGCAAGGTTGACCCGTTGGCCGGTCTGAAGGAGAACGTCATCATCGGTAAGCTGATCCCCGCCGGAACCGGTTTGCCGGAGGTTGAAGAAGAGCTGGCTCGCGCCGAGGAAATCCGCGATGCTGAAGGCAGCGCTTACGACCACGCTGAAAAGTAAGACTTTTCTTATCTGATAAGCTTAGCCTGACAATAAAACATAACATCCCCCACAGCATTCTCCGCACGGGCAACTGCGAACGGAAAGGGTACTGTGGGGGATTTTTTATGCTGCTTTGCGGGGAATGAAACTGCTTATTGCGGAAAAGTGGCAGAAAAGTGATACAAAGTTGCTTGAAAATAGTAGTACAGCTGTGCTATGCTGGCCCCAAAGAAAGGGGGATAGCACCATGACATTGGGAGAAAAAATTGCATCTGCCCGGAAAGAAAAAGGCATGACCCAGGAAATGCTGGCAGAGCAGCTGGGGGTAACACGGCAGGCTGTGGCAAGGTGGGAAACAGGGAAAGCTCTGCCCGGCACAGCCAACCTGTTTATGCTGCGAGAACTGTTGGGTATTCCGCCGGAAGAGGCTGCTTTGGAAGAAAAGACAGAAACAAGAGAACCAGATGTACAGGAAAAGGCAGAAACGGCCGGAAGCCTGACAGCAAAACAAACGTGGGTACTGATTGCGGTAATGGCAATTTTGCTATGGCTTGCTCTGCAATTTGTTGGGCTTGGCGCGGCAGTGGGGCTTCTGCTGCTCTTGCTGATTCTAATGATTGTGCTCTTTTTGATAGCAACAGGGAAAAGCGGTATTGTGGCGGCTGCAAAATCAGCAGGCAAAAGAATGTTGTATCTGATAGCGGCAATGCTGCTGGCACTCGTTCTATGGAGCGTTGCTTTTGTGGCATAAAAACGGATTTGTTTTTTCTAACATTTGGTGTATAATACTTTTATACTGGGTTTGTCTGTGCAGGATGAATGGTGCCTGCATGGAGGGCAGGGGAGAACGCTTCCCTGACTGGCTCAGAAAGACACCATATAGAAAAGGAGAATCCGCCATGTCGGAAGCATTGAAAGAACGCAAAGAGATGGACCCGCAGTACCAGTGGGACCTGACCAAAATGTACGCCAGCGATGCGGAATGGGAAAAGGCTTTTGCCGCCATTGACCCCAAAATTGAAGCTTTGGCTGCCTGGGAGGGCAAGCTGAACAACGCTGCCAGCATTCGTGAATTTTATGATGCAGAAATCGGCGTGTTCCGTGAACTGGAAAACCTGGCTGTCTACACCAGCCTGCGTCTGAGCGAGGATACCCGTGCTGATGACGCCCAGAGCATGGATGCCCGCGCTACCGCCAAATATGTAAAGGCTGTCGGTACCATCGCCTATGCTCAGCCGGAAATCCTGGCACTGCCGCAGGAAACCCTGGATGCCATCATGGCTGACGAGCAGGTTGCCCCCTATCGTTTTGCTCTGGAAGACCTGCTGCGTGCAAAGCCTCACACCCTGACCGCCCCGGAAGAAAAGCTGCTGGCTGCTTTCGGTGAGGCATTCGGCACCCCGAAAAATGTTGCCGATAACCTGGAAGACGCCGACATGGTGTTCGATTCCGTCAAGGATGGCGAGGGCAACGATGTGGAGCTGACCGCTTCCAACTACATCCTGCTGCAAACCTCCAATGACCGCGTGCTGCGCAAGAATGCCTTTGAAAGCTACTACAAGAGCTTCCGTCAGCACATCAACACGCTGGCTGCCTCTTACTCCGGCGCTGTCAAGACCGCTACCGCCGAAGCCTCCGTCCGTCATTATGAATCTTCCCGCGCCATGTCCATGGCAGGGGAGAACGTGCCCGGCCAGGTCTATGATAACCTGGTGGCTACTGTGCGCAAGCACCTGCCGGATATGTACCGCTATGTTGCTCTGCGCAAGCGCATCCTGGGTGTGGACGAGCTGCACTACTATGATGTGTACGCCCCGCTGACCAAGGGCGTCAGCGCCCATTACACCTATGACCAGGCCAAGCAGATGGTTCTGGATGCCGTTGCACCGCTGGGCGAAGAGTACGGCACCATCGTTCGCAAGGGCTTTGCCGAGCGCTGGATCGATGTGTTCCCCAACAAGGGCAAGAGCGGCGGCGCTTACTCCGGCGGCAGCTATGATTCCAACCCCTATATCATGTGCAACTTTACCGGTACGCTGGACAGCGTTTCCACCATTGCGCATGAGATGGGCCACAGCATGCACAGCTGGTTCAGCCGCCATACCCAGCCTGCCCAGTATGCCGACTATACCCTGTTTGTCGCAGAGGTCGCTTCCACCGTCAACGAGAACCTGCTCATTGAGCACCTGCTGGCAGAAAAGAACCAGGATCCCGCAACCCGCCTGGCCCTGCTGAATCAGTACCTCGAAAATTTCAAGGGAACCGTCTACCGCCAGACGATGTTTGCCGAGTTTGAGCGCGATGCCCACGCCATGGCCGAGCGCGGCGAAGCCCTGAACCCCGCCGCCCTGAACAATCTGTACAAGAAGCTCATTGTGGACTACTTTGGACCGGAGCTGGTTGTGGATGACGAAGTACAGTACGAGTGGGCACGCATCCCGCACTTCTACCGCCCGTTCTACGTTTACAAGTATGCCACCGGCTACTCCACCGCTGTCGCCCTGTCCGAGGGCATCCTGAAAGAGGGCGAGCCCGCCGTCAAGCGCTACAAGGAGTTCCTCTCCATGGGCGGCAGTGCTTACCCGCTGGACGAGCTGCGCCACGCCGGTGTTGACCTGGCCACCCCGGCCCCCGTGGACGCCGCCCTTGAGAAGTTCGAGCGCATCCTCGACGATGCCGAGGCCACGCTGGCAAAGCTGCAGTAAACCCCATTTGCCCGCTGCCCCTCTTGGCCCCCTCTGCGAGGGGG
>OHUN01000601.1_pt1 | contig 21181 bp, 20 predicted proteins | sample 1579211 | NCBI WGS metagenome assembly OHUN01 (sample SAMEA3879560, study PRJEB24766) | human gut metagenome | biome: human-associated habitat; feature: feces | place: USA | collected 1985/1987
GGCTGGGTGGCGGTTTTGGTTATTATCGTGATTTGCCTGATTGGTATGATCCTCGGCTCAGTATTTGGCATTTTCTTCTCAGACGAAGATTCCGGCACTGGAATGAGTATGCAGACCGTTGTGCAGGAAATCAATACCGAATACGATACCAAGCTGCAAGAGGAAAAGAACTCGGTATCCTATGATGTTCTTGAAATGAGTGGCAGCAGAGCCGTTTGGAAAGAGGTGCTTGCCGTTTACTCTGTAAAAACGAATACGGATCAAGATAACCCCCAAGAGGTTGCCACAATGGACGATGGCAAAAAGCAACTCTTAAAAGACATCTTTTGGGAGATGAATCAAATATCTTCCCGAACAGAGAGCAAGACCGAAACAGTTATTACCGAAACCGATGACGGACACGGTAATATCGTGGAAACTGAAAGCACGGTCACACAAACCTATCTGTATATTACCGTCAGCCATAAGACTGCCGAGGAAATGGCGGCGCAATATGGTTTTAACGAAGAACAGAAAGGCTACCTCGCTGAACTGCTTGCGGATGAAAACAATTCCCTTTGGTCACAGGTGCTTTACGGCATTACAGGCGGCGACGGACAGATCGTGACCGTTGCACTCTCTCTGGTTGGCAATGTGGACGGTCAGCCGTATTGGTCGTGGTACGGTTTTAACTCCCGTGTAGAATGGTGTGCTTGCTTTGTATCTTGGTGTGCCAACGAGTGCGGCTATATCGACGCTGGAGTTATCCCAAAATATGCAGGCTGTGTCAACGGAGTACAATGGTTTAAGGATCGTGGACAATGGCTGGATGGCAGCGCCGAGCCTGCCCCCGGAATGATTATTTTCTTCGATTGGGCAGACGAAAGTGGTCAGGATGGATTATCCGACCATACGGGTATTGTTCAAAAGGTCGAAAACGGCAAGGTTTATACGGTCGAGGGCAACTCCGGCGACAGTTGCCGAGTCAATGAGTATTCTATCGGTTATTACGAGATTCTTGGCTACGGCACACCTGCCTATTAAAATACACAAGCCGCCTGCATTTTGCAGGCGGTTGGATTACATATCAGAAAGATATTGTGCCGGTTTGAAAACTAAAAGTCTCAAAATACAGACTTAATAATTGGAATTTCACTCTCAAAGTGCTATAATACAAACTATATTTGGGTGGAGGTGCGGAAATGAAAGTACGGTACAACAAACTTTGGAAACTTCTGATTGACAAGGGAATGAAAAAGAGTCAATTACGAGAAGCGGTCGGGGCAAGCAAAAGTACATTTGCGAAACTCGGAAAAAATGAAAATGTTACCCTTCCCGTGCTGTTGAATATATGCGAATACTTAGAGTGTGATTTTGGCGACATAATGGAAGCCGTACCCGAAAATGAGGTGTAGGATCAATGAACAAGAAGATTTTAATTGTGGATGACGAAAAAGAAATCGTTGATCTGCTTGAAGTGTATTTGAGTAACGATGGTTATTCAGTATATAAATGTTATAATGGGTTAGAGGCGATGAAATGTATCAAACAGTCGCAGATTGATTTAGCGATACTTGATATTATGCTGCCGGATATTGATGGTTTTCGACTTTGCCAAAAAATTCGGGAAAAGTTTTACTTCCCTATTATTATGCTTACCGCCAAAATTGAGGATAGCGACAAGATTATGGGGCTTACGATTGGTGCGGATGATTATATAACGAAACCGTTTAATCCTTTAGAGGTTGTGGCAAGAGTAAAGACGCAATTAAGGCGTTATCAGAGCTATAACAGTCCTAATTTGAGCCAATCCGAAGAAAAAGACGAGTATGACATCAGAGGTCTACTGATAAACAGAGTCAGCCACAAGTGCTACTTGTATGGCAAAGAAATAGCCTTGACTCCGTTGGAGTTTTCTATTCTGTGGTATCTGTGCGAACATCAGGGTAAAGTTGTCGCCTCGGAGGAATTATTTGAAGCCGTGTGGAAAGAAAAGTATCTTCGCAACAGTAACAATACGGTAATGGCGCACATTGGGCGGCTTCGGGAAAAATTGAATGAACCTTCAAAAAATCCGAAGTTCATTAAAACTGTTTGGGGGGTAGGGTATGAAATTGAATAAAAAAGAAAAAAACTATCTGCTCTCTACCTTGTTCAAAGGGTATGTAATTCAATGTGCGATTTGCTCTGTGCTTATTTTTGGCGGTACTTTTCTTTTAGGAATTATGGCAGAGGAAATTCTCCGCAAGTATGTTTTGTATTATTACTTGTATTACAGAACAGTATATCTTTATATAGTGGCTGTAATCGTGTGGGGTGGCTGTATTATATACATGACATACCTACTTTTGAAAAAAGTAGTCGCCTATGTGTACGAGGTACAGGCTGCGACAGGAAAAATGTTCGATCAGAATGTCAGTTACATTGAAATGTCCCCGGAGTTGAGTGAAATCGCCGCTAACATCAATCAGTTAAAACAAGAGGCTGAAAGTAATGCAAGGCTTGCAAAAGAAAATGAGCAGCGAAAAAATGACCTGATTATGTATCTTGCACACGATTTGAAAACACCGCTTTCTTCTGTAATCGGGTATCTTACTTTACTGCGTGATGAATCGCAAATCTCAAAGGAACTTCGAGAAAAGTACCTTTCAATCACTCTTGGTAAGGCAGAACGGTTAGAGGATCTGATTAACGAGTTTTTCGAGATAACACGATTCAATATATACGATATTACATTACAATACACGAAAATCAATTTAACTCGCCTGCTGGAGCAACTTGTATATGAATTTAAGCCTATGCTCAAATCAAAGAATTTGCAATGTAATCTTTGTGTTGATGATGATATAATGCTTCGATGTGACGCAGACAAAATTCAGCGTGTTTTTGATAACCTTTTGAGAAATGCGGTTATCTACAGTTTTGAAAATACGGATATCACGATCAGCGCACAATGTCAGGAAGATACGGTCAGCATTATTTTTTGTAACCACGGCGATACTCTGCCGGAAGAAAAGTTAAACAGGATTTTCGAGCAGTTTTATCGGCTTGACGCAGCGAGAAGTACAAGCAGTGGAGGAGCTGGATTAGGTTTGGCGATTGCAAAGCAGATTGTTGAACTACACAATGGTACAATCGTTGCAGAGAGCCAAGAGGATCAAAACAAGTTTTCAATTACTTTGCCGTTGGCGTAGGAAAATTGTAAGAATTTGCATAGAAAAAAAGAGGAATATCTTACGAGCAATCAAGAAAATACGGGCTTCTGTTTTGGTACAATAAAAGTATCAAGATAGAGGCTCGTATTTTTTGTGATACAGCATAAGGAGGAATGATGAAGTTGCTAAGAAAACAAATGCTGCTATGTTCTATTTTGTTTCTTGTATTTACGCTATCTGCCTGCTCTGCAATTGGGCAGACAGACGAAAACAATCTTACAGATAGCGCAACATCCGCAGAAAAAACGGTATCAGTTGTACGAGGGACAATTACTCCAACCGTTTCAACGCAAACGACTATTGTTCCGGCAGTACCGTTTATTATTTCCTCACCCGAAAATGGCATATTTAATACAGCGGTAGAATTAGAAGAAAAAATCACTGCCGGGCAAATTATTGGAACTGTGAACGGCAAAGAATTGAAATCTCCGGTGGATGGTACAATTACCTCTATTGCCCCATCCAATGAAAGCGTACCGAGTAATTATCCCGTAGCGATAGTGCATTATACAGGATTTGCCCTCAATGTAGAGGCAGATAATTTTTTGAGTACCTTACCGGAGTATGCAGAGTTGAAAGCAAAATTTCAAGTATATGATGGTGTAGGACCAACCGATATGATTGCCGTGGTGTCGCCTGCCGCAGATGAAAATGCGTTTACGGGAATCGTGCCGCAAGAGGGCATTCTGCAATGCTTGATCAGTCAAACAGTCAATGTGAAATCGGGGCAAAGTGCAACGGTAGTCATAACGGCGACAACGAGAAATGATGTCCTTATATTGCCGCTGTCGGTAATAGCGGGTAGACAAGGGACGGGATTGGTTACTGTAATTACTCCGAATGGAGAAAGAGTGGAAACAAAAGTGACATTGGGTGTGACAGACGGAGCCAATATAGAAATACTGTCCGGCTTAGAGGAGGGCGATGTGGTTTCTGCTACTCCGCCAAACCTTGATCCGAGGGGGATTTGATAAAATGAAAGGAATTTCCGAAAAGACTTTAATCAAAATAAAGGATTTGAAAGCAAGCGTCAAATTGAATAATGGCGATATGCTGACAACAGTAACCAACGCTAATATGGAGTTGCAACGAGGGCGCAGTTATGCCATTGTCGGAAAGTCCGGCTCAGGCAAAACAAGCCTTATATCCATTATTGGCTTGTTAAATCGGGAATATGAGGGCGAGTACCTTTATGATGGTATATCTATTTCTGCTTTGAAAGACCGTGATCTGTCTATACTGCGAGCCAATAATATCGGATTTGTATTTCAGAACTACTCTCTGATCAAGCACTTGCGGGTATGGGAAAATATCGAATTACCCCTACTCTATGCCAAAAAGTCGTTTACCGCCAAACAGCGTCACGAGATAATTACAGGCTTGCTAAAAAGTGTCGGCTTAGAAAGCAAGGAAAATGATTACCCAATCAATTTGTCCGGCGGTGAACAACAAAGAGTTGCAATCGCAAGGGCGCTTGCAGTATCTCCGGAAGCCATTTTATGTGATGAGCCTACGGGAGCGTTGGATAAAAAGACGGGAACGCAGATTATGGAACTGTTGCACAGCGTCGTAAAAGAAAATGGAATTATGCTGCTGTTGGTTACGCACGATCCTGATATTGCAGATACCTGTGATACGATTTTTGAAATGGATGGAGGGAGGATAACTTGTGCTAAAAATGATACTTAAAGACCTTCGTCTGTCTCCACTTAGAAGTATTCTGACAAGTGTTTCAATGCTTGTAGGCATTATCGCAATGCTTGGATCGGTATTAGTTGGTACGCTTGGACGGGAGTATTTGATTTCCGTAAACGCACAGGTATATGGCTGGTCACCTACTTACTCATTCGTGATAACGAAATCCGATTTTCACGATAGAAATAAAATGGAACAATTATTCCAGAGATTTGAAGCCATTGATGATGTAGCCGCTGTTACTTTTTCTATGGGAGAGGATATTCGATTTGCACCAATGAAAGATTTAACGCCAATACCGCCGAATGATGTTTACCAAAACCTGATGGCTTTTGATGTAGTTTGCACCACGGAGGCATATAGTCAAGTCTATAATCTTCCAATGACATCCGGTAGATGGTTAGAGCCTTCGAGTGAGGGCGGATCGCTTGAAGTGGTCATAAACAAAGAAGCTAAAAACTATTTTAATGATTCGCCCTATGCTGCAGGAAATGTAAAAAGCACACTTTCGTTAACCCCATTCAATATTGTCGGAGTAGTAAACGATGGCAGGGATTTTCCGACTATCTATGCGGATTCTGCGGCGATCCTCAATTTTGCGCCAGCAATGTGGCAAGTACAAAATGCAAATGTGTATTGGCATCCCACAACAGGACTGACAATCGAACAGATACATTCTGCCCTTGGCGACATTTTGACTGATACCATTGGCGGTTACTGGGAAAGTGTTGGGCGTAGTGATATTGGAGATACCTATGATTCGGTATTGTCCATACTGCAATTAGGGCTTTTGGTTACTTCGCTTTTGTTGCTGTTTGTTTCCGTATTAGGGCAGATCAATATCGGACTATCTTCATTGGAACAGCGCACACATGAGTTGCTGATCCGCAGAGCGATAGGTGCTTCACGAACAAATATTGTGGCATTGGTTTTAGGCTCACAGTTGATTTTATCAATATTCGTTTGCTTTGCAGCTATTTTGATTTCGCTGATTTTGGTGCATTGTATTGGAGCGTTGCTCCCTGTGGATTCCCCGGTGGGAACACCGAGTTATCCAATCAGCGTTGCTGTTGTTGCAGTTGCTGTGTCTGTGCTTACAGCATTATTGGGCGGATTATTACCAGCATTGAAAGCAGCAAAATTAGAGCCTGCATTGGCTCTTAGATAATAAAACTCAATTCAAGGAGGAAACAAAATGAAACGAACAATCTCAAAATCCGAAAGACCGTACAGACTGTTACTGTGTGTTATGATTTCTTTGCTGGTGATTATGCTGGCAGGCTGCTCCACTTCTTCGGACTCCGACACAAACGAAAGAGGTTTCACGGACTTTGCTACCATTGAAGAAGAATACCTAACGACCATTGAGAGTTTGAATTGGCCGGAGGGCGTTACTCCGCCTGATGCTTTGGAAGGCGAAGATACGGGAGCGTCTTTTCAGATAGGATATGGCGATACAAGAGCATCTAACCTTTGGGAATATTCTTGGATGCAGGAATGGCTTGATACTTACAATACGGATTCGGAAAGGGCGGCAAAAGCTTTAGCTGAACTCGAAAAAGCCTTTGATATGCCTTATATGGGAACAGATCGCTGTGATGACGCCACACGCAAATATCTTCGTGATAATATTGATAAAGCTAAGTTGGGAGATCCGTCTGGATTTACAGAGTGTATTCAGGCAAATTATGCCGATTAAAAAATGGCACATAGTAATTTTGGTGTTGGGAGGTGAGCACATATATGCAGAGAAAACGCCGTAAGAAAAAACGATTTGGAGTATTTTTGTTTTTGCTTGTAGTTTGTATCGGCATAGGTATAATGTTTGTGCCATGGGCAATGCAGCCGGAAAATTTCAGAGAGGTAAAGAATAAAATAAATGGTTTTCTCTACAAAGAAGATTTTCCTGACTCTTATAATGCAAAATCGCTGATTTTGGTGGATTGTTCTGATGATGAAATATTTGTTTCAAAAAAAGAGAACGAGCCACAAATTCCTGCAAGTTTAGCCAAGCTGTTTGTTATTGAGTATGCGTCAACTTTAGCAGACCTTGATAGTATCGTTGTTGCAGACTATGGTGCTATTTCACTCACGAAACCTGGCTCGTCTGTTGCTCAAATCAAGGAAAAAGAATACTTTTTACACAATCTATTTGCGGCAATGTTAGTACCGTCAGGGAATGACGCAGCTTATGTGGTTGCTGATTATTGTGGAGGATTACTTTCGCCGCAAGCAGAAAGCTGTCAAGAGCGTGTGAGGATTTTTATGGAGAACTTAAACCTGCATTTGCAACAGCAGGGGTACTTAGACACAGTTTTATATGATCCGAGTGGTTTTGATATGGAGGCACTTACCACCACTTTAGATTTGAAAGAAGTAGTATATCGGTTGTTGGAATACTCGTGGTTTAGAGAAATTGTATCTCAAAACACTTATACGGCAACACTGCCTGATGGCAGTACACAAATATGGAAGAATACAAACGCCTTCCTTGATCCGACATCCGAATATTACAACGAAAATGTATGCGGAATTAAGACTGGCTCTCTGTCTGACGACTATAACTTGATTGTGCTTTACCAGCAGCACGGAAAAGAGTTTTTGATATGCAGTTTAGGCTCTCAGTCCGATTCCTCTCGTTATGACGATGTGAATTTTATTCTGAAAACGATTGATGAATCGTATTATCTCACGCAATAAATCTTATGTTGTCCAAGACAAAAAAACTAACCAAGGGGGGTGATAATATCGGACGAATCGTAATAATGGAGTTCAAAGCACAAGACTCAACAGCCTTTGACGATATGCTGGCTTTTGTAAAACAGCACCCTGATTTTGAAAAATTAGAGATTTCATATGAGCCGACATTATCCCTTTCCGGCTTAGAAATCAATTTGAGCCGGCGCAGAGTTATCAATAACGGTCAGGAAATTGAACTGACCGTCAAAGAGTACGATATACTCTGCTTGCTCGCAGCCAATAAAGGTCGTGTTCTTACATACGAGCAGATTTATGATAAGGTGTGGGGCGAAATATCAGCAGGCAATGAAAAGGATACCGTAGGCTTTCACATTCGGAATCTTCGTAAAAACTTTGTCATACAAACTCTCACTTTTCCATAGATAGTGTTCGTGAGATCGGCTACCGCTTTAACAGTCACCTAAATCCGTGAAGTTCATTGCACCATAACAGGTAAAACGCTTGATTTTTCAATGGATTCATTAAAATTTTATCGTTTTATAAATTCACCTGCTTGGTGAAGCGTTTTTCAGGTATAATCTTCTTAGAAATTCACTTTCAAAGGAGATTATGCCATGAAAAATATTAAAATCGAATTTACCAATGAACGAATCATTCCAGCAATCGGCTTGGCTGTTGTAGGAGCAATCCTTGGAAAAAGCGATTTTGTTAAGCACTGCAATCGAATGGATGTAACACCGAACCGTTCACAGCATCAGATTAAAAATGGCGATATTCTCCTCACGTACATCGGTATGTTATACATGGGCAAACCGGATTTCCAGGCTGTTCACGAAATGGATGATGACCGGGATTTTTATAAAACTGCGCTCGGAATTGCCTACAACATTCCATCAGAAGAAACCCTTCGTCAAAGGATGGATGTCATTGGCTCTTCCCTCCGGGAATATATCCTAAAGGAAAATGTAGAACTTTTACGTACTAATGGCATTGTTCCCTCCAAGCTGTCTAACGGTTTTGTTCCGGTTGACATTGATGTAACTCCGTTTGATAATTCCAAGACGAGGAAAGAGGGAGTATCCGTTACCTATGCTGCGGTTATGCCTATCTTATCTTCTGTATTTTCTTTTATAATTCTCTCTTCCATCCTGTTCTCCTTTTCTTTAAATAGCGGCGCACTAAGGCCGCAATCGTTGTTGCTTCGCAAGTTAGCAAGCAGTGCCCCCGTACGTACACGGGCGCGTTTTGCTTGTTGGAGGCACATCCCCAATCCCCTTAGAATGTCATCTTCGATGACAAACTGCGCCCTCACTTCGTGAGTGCTGATATATTCCTGCTCTGCTGGAATATAAAAAAGAGGGCAACCTCCAATTTATATTTTTGATGATTGCCCGTATGCTTACCTCGCCTGCTGCCGTTTCTTTTTCATGTCTTCCTCTATGTCCCAGCTCTGCTGAGCAGCATAGAAGGATTCCACATTTTGCTTCGCTATCTGATAATCCCGCATCTCTTTTTTTATTTTCTTGTATTCGCTGTAAGCTGCCTTTTTCTCTGAAAGCAGTCTTACAAATTCTTCATTCAGATCTTTTACCTTTGGGATCTTTCCATCCGGCAGTTTTGAAAATGCTTCCTTGGCTGCCTTATGAAGAGTAATTTCATCTCGGTGTGCCTCGTAAAATTTCTTACTGTACCCTGATTTTCGATAGGCAATGTAAGTTTCTCTGGTCTTGGCATAATTGATAATGTGAGTCTTGATCACTTTATTTGCTGCCATCTTCTCCTCTGCATCTTTGATGCTTTTCATCAGTTCATGGTATTTTGCAGAACTCCCGTCCACCAATGTATCCAACGTTTCCTTATCGTGAATATCACGCTGCTGTAAAAACAGAATAGATTCCGCAAACTGTTTCACATTATATTTTTTCGCCCACTGGACATAGCCGTCGTTCTTTCCCTGTGCCATTTTTTCCTGAATATCAACTACCAGATCAAACTTACGCTTTTCGGGTTTTGCTTCTTTCCGGTCCGGTATTTTTTCATTTCTTTCAGGAGACTCTTTCTCTCCGGCAATCACTTTTTTCAGATTTTCCTCTGTAAAATCCTCTCCAAGTGAACGGAACCGAATGAAACGTTTCTGCTCTTTTCCACAGACTGCGGTGTGCTTTCCACGTTTGATCTCATATCCTTCTGCCTGTAGAAGTTTTAGAAGTTCTTCAAAATCTGCCGGCTTCTGATCCAGGCATTTCAGAATGTCTTCCCGGATGACATCCCTCATGCTCACACGATCCGGGTACTTTGTCCTCCGTTGTCTCTCACTTGGCTTTACCTTTGGAATAACAGAAAGCCCATGCTCCAGACAGATAATGTCGCTTAGTCTCTGCAATGCTATTCCGGAAAACCAGAAATCCCGAAACTTCCGGTCACATTCCAGATTGGTGGAATTGAATATGATGTGGTTATGAATATGTGCCCGGTCCACATGAGTTGCCACAATAAATGCGTGCTTCCCTTTTGTGAATCTCATGCCGGTTTCATATCCGACTTCGTTTGCTTCCTCCGGTGTGATTTCTCCCGGTTTGAAGGACTGGCGGATCTGATATGCAATCACATCTCCCTTAGGCTGCCGCCATGTCTTATGCAGATATTCTTTTTTTGCCTGAGCAAATTCCAGATCAACCAGCTCCGGATTACATTGATAAGATGAAATATATTTTCCCTCATCCGTTTTTTCTCCATTCATGGCATAATCGGTCCTGTCCTTCAGACACCGCATCACACTCCGGCCTTTATTCTGGTGCATTGCTATCAGTTTTGTTGCCGCCATCTTCTCACCTGCCTTACATAATTGTTGTCAGTCTGTCCAGCACTTTTCTCATTTCCTGCAAAATCTCTTTCTGATTTGTTCTCAGTTCTTCGATATCCTCATGATAAATGCTGCCTGTTTCGTTTGCCTTTTTTGCATACTGATTCAGATTATTGCCGGATATCTGTAAAAGGCGAAGGACTTCTTTTAAGTCAGAAAGATCCATCACAATAACATATCCATGAAGTGCCATCCGGATCATATATGCAGTGAGACTGGAAATTCCAGCCTCCTGCATACGCTCATGAATCTGCCTGAGTTCATCTGCTGTCACTCTCAGCTCAATTCGTTTTGATCTTTCTACCATCCCTGAAACTCTCTTTCAAAACAACATCCCGGAACTGGCTTTCTATCAGAAACAGGCACAGGGGGCTGCACCTGTTTACTCTGTTCCTTTAATTTTTCCAATACGGATTTTTTATCATCCGGTACAATTTCCAAAGTGCCTGCTGCCGGTTCCACTTTCACATTATTGATCACACCATCAAAGCTGTTGTCGTTCTGCTCCACCATATCCTCGATGCTCCTCATCGGATTTCTGCTGATGGAAGGGCTGGCTCCAGCCACCTCTTCCGGCTCACATCCTCCGGTATTATCCGATACTTCCACCTCATGCTCTCCGTGTACTTCATCCCACTTTTTAATCTTTCTTGTTTTTGCTTTTTCCATATTTGTCTGCTCCCTTCTCAAAATTCAGTTCAAATACTGCTCTCTGTTTCTCATCCACTGTCATGATGACCGTTGTATCATAGGTCTTTCCTGTCTTCTTTGACTTACAGCCTTTCAGTGCCACTTTTCCATCAGAAAGAAGTTTTATAGCCACAGGCTTGGTCATCTTTTTGCCAAGAGCTTCAAAGAATCGGTTCTGCTTCCACAGCACAAAATTACACTGCCTGTTCTCACAGGAATATCCTTTCTGCCTCTCGACTACATGCCTGCCACAGCAAGGGCATGTTCCGATTTCTTCCAGTACCGGATGCATGAGCGCTTCTGCATCTTCGATGATCTTATAGGTTCTGACCAGTTCCGTGATCATCCCTTCGATTTCGTTCATAAACTCTGCATCCCGGAATGCTCCCTTCTCAACATCCAGAAGTTTCTGCTCCCATTCTGCTGTCATGGATGGGGACTGGATCTGCTCCGGCATGACCGTGATCAGTGCAACTCCCTTATGTGTCGGAAGAAGGTACTTTGTCTTTTTGTTTCCTTTACGTTCCACAAATCCGATACGAACCAACTTCTCAATCGTAGCTGCTCTGGTTGCGGAGGTTCCGATTCCTTTCCTCTCCACTTCATCCGGCATCTCATCTGCTCCGGCTCTCTCCATTGCAGACAGTAAACTGTCCTCTGTAAAATGTTTCTTAGGTGTGGTCTTTCCTTCCTCCATCTTAGGATTCTGTAATGGATAAGACTTTCCGTTGGTCAGAGTTGCAATGCAGGCCAGCATATCAGCATTCTCACTTTTTTCTTTCCTGTCATTTTCAGAATCTGTGCTTTCTGCACTGCCTCCCATGATCCATTCCTGAATATCTCTCCATCCCTTTTCCCTGATGTTCTTTGCCTTTGCCCTGAATACTGTATCTGCACAGGTAAATTCCACATCCACTTCATTTCTCACTGCCGGATTTCCAAGTGCAGATAACAGTCTGGCTGTAATCAGGCTCAACACCTTCTGTTCCCCAGATGGCAGTTCTCCAAACTCTGCATCTGCCACATTGACTGTAGGAATGATTGCATGGTGATCACTGACCTTGCTGTTGTTGATTACCTGTTTCGGATAAACCGCCATTTTTCTGGTATATCCGAATTTTGCAGCCATCTTTCCTGCCAGATCAGGAATCATGTTTTCCATATCTTCTGTAAGAAAACGGCTGTCTGTTCTCGGATAGGTTACCAGCTTCTTCTCATAAAGACTCTGGGTATAATCAAGTGTCTGCTGTGCCGTGAATCCCAGAAAACGGTTGGCATCTCTCTGCAACGCAGTAAGGCTGTAGAGCTGTGGCGCCTTCTCCTGCTTATCTGCCGGATCAATCTTTGTCACCTGTGCGGCCTTTTGTTCTTTCAGCACATTCAGGATATTCTCTGCATCCTGTTTCTTCTCGAAACGATCTGATAATGCCGTAATGCCTCCGCAGCTGATGGACAGTCTGTAAATTGGTTCCGGCTTAAATCCATCAATCTCTGCCTCCCTCTGTACGATCATGGCAAGCGTCGGTGTCATGACTCTTCCAACATTCAGTGTCTGTCCATACAAAGTTGAAAATAACCTGGTTGCATTCATTCCAACAATCCAGTCCGCTCGCTCCCTGCATAGTGCCGCCCGGTAGAGATCATCATATTCCCTGCCATTTTTCAGATGAGAAAAGCCATCCGAAATCGCCTGGTCTTCCATTGAAGAAATCCATAAGCGCTCGAATGGCTTTTTGCATTTTGCCTGATCATATACAAGCCGGAAGATCAGCTCTCCCTCTCGTCCGGCATCAGTGGCTTCCACTAATCCGGTTACATCCTCTCTTTCCATCAGTTTTTTCAGAATTCCGAACTGCTTTCGGGTTGCTTCTGCAATCTGGTAATTCCATTCTGATGGCAGGATTGGAAGATCCTCATATCTCCACTTTTCATATTTCTCATCATAGGACTCCGGTGATGCAAGCTCCACAAGATGCCCCACACACCAGCTGACAATATAACCATTGCCCTCCAGGTATCCGTCCTCTCTCTTATCTGCACCGATTACCTTTGCAATGGACTGTGCCACCGAAGGTTTCTCGGCAATTACTAATTTATATGACATTTTGCTCCTCCTTTTGTGGTAAAAAAACAGCACCTTAACCATTTTGGCTAAAGTGCTATGTAAATTTGTTATTAAATTGTGTGTGAATCAGACAAACTTGAATTGAGATTTCATATATTCCAAGGGATTTAATAACTGTTATATTTTATTATCAAATATCTCTCAATCCCTTGAAAACACAAAGTTTATCGCAGGTGAGCTTTCCCTTATTGTTTCCCTTGCGTTATATCGTCCCACCAGTGTTTACGAACTCTGATAAGGGCAAAAACAAGGGCAAGAAAATTATATAAAACAGTATAACACAAAATAAAAGTGACATTGTGAACTGATTGAAATGCTTCTATATTTTTATTGGTTTAAAGGAGACACAACATGAATACCATTTACGCAGAATACAACATGTACCACAACAGCATTGACATTTATACAATATTTATTGTGTCAGGCACCATTGTTTTCAAACTGCATAACATCATCCGGCGGATTCAGAGCATACAAAAGTCCATACGGCGAGCTGTATTCCCATTTCACTGGGATACTGACAAGCGCCGGGTGGACATCCTGCCAACATTCCAGTATTAAGAGAACATTCCCGGTTTCTATACAGCGGTTAAATACAGACATATCATAATATTTATTGTGTCAGGCACCATTGTTTTTTCATTCTCGGCATTGGAAGAACTTCTGCATATCTTCTGGTGAAAGAAGAACATTTCAGTTCCATTCCTCTGCCAGCAGGAAGTCACGAATATTGCGGTGTTTGATTCCATCTCGGCTCATATCCAGTTCGTCCATCGTTACAACGTATTTCGGGAAATTGTCACGAACACCGGCAAACGCCCCAAACTCACGCTGGATGGTTTCCTCCGAGGCAAGTAGATAGGAAACCTGAACATACAGCTTTTTCCCATGATCTTCACATACGAAGTCAATCTCCTTGTCAGAGACTTTCCCAACAGTCACAGAATAACCACGGCGCAGCAGCTCCATGTAGACAACATTTTCAAGGACAAGGTTAATGTCCTTCATGTTGCCACCGTACACGGCTTCCCGGACACCATGATCTGCAACATAGTATTTCTCGTTGACGGTCAGGATTTTCTTTCCCTGGAGGTCTTGGCGCTTCACCTGATAAAACAGGAATGCGTCCGTGCAGGCTTTGATGTAGTTCAGTACCGTTTCTGGTGAAACGGAGCGCCCTTCACTTTTCAGATACTTGGAAATGGCTGTGGAAGAAAAGGTAGTGCCGATGTTGGAAGTTATATAAGCAATAATTCTCTCCAGCATATCCACATCACGGATATTGTTTCGCTTGATAATATCTTTCAGCTCTACGGAGTTGAACAAGTCCCGCAAATACTGACGACTGGCGGCATCGTCGTAGCGAAGGTTGCTCAAATAGGGCATTCCTCCCAGCGTCAGATATTTTGTAAAGCATTGTCTTTCGTCTGCACCTTCGTAAACGGTGTGATACAGCTCCATAAACTCTCTGAATGAAAACGGGTAAATCACGAACTCCACATACCGTCCGGCAAGATAAGTGGCAAGCTCACCGGAAAGCAGCTTGGCGTTGGAACCGGTAATGTATATATCACAATCCAGCTCCACCCGGAAAGAGTTGATACATTTTTCCCAATCAGCCACCTCTTGGATTTCGTCGAAGAACAGATAAACCTTGCCGCTGATTTCTTTTGTTCTGCGAAGGATTTCATCATGCAATGCAACAGCCGTACAAAGGTGTGCATTGCTCATGTTCTCAAAATTCAGGGAAATAAACTGTTCTGGTTGGACCCCGTTTTGGGCAAGTTCCTCTTGGATCAGGCTCAGCATGACAGATTTTCCACTACGGCGAATCCCTGTCAGAACCTTTATCAGCTCATTTCCGATAAAAGGACGGATACGGCTCATATAAATTTCTCGTTTAATCATGTAGACCAGCCTCCCTTCTGAAACTGTCTATATGGTACCACGGCTATAACTGATTTTCAATACCGCAAATCCAGTTTTATCAGATATAATTGATAAAATACGAATTTCGACACAATCAGGCAGTTATACCGAGCGAAGTTTGGCTATGCGTTTTTATTGTGTCAGGCACCATTGTTTCATATTGAAATATAGTGTCTCTGTGCATGTTCTATATACCTCTGATTATATAATATTCAATTTATATAATCTCTCAAATGCTTTTTTATCAAAGTCTGCTTCTGTAATATATAGCTTTCTATCGCTATCAATGTCATTCTAACTCAATAGTCATATCAATTATACAATTAAAAGCAAAGATGCTGCTAACTGAATAACAACATCTTTGCTTGTTTAGAATGGGGATTATAAAATTTTAATGATAGTATACTGTGACATAAATATTTTTTAATGTTGCTGCTGCAACAGTTCCCGTTGAATACCTTGTAGATTCAAATTGAACATAATAATTTCCAACAGGGCTTAAATTATAATTGCCAAAATCTGCAAAAGTAAGAGAACTATTCCAACTTTTGCTGTCTGTATATCTGTCAAATGTGCCATCTCCATTATCCTCATCTTTAGCAACAAATAATTCGATGTTTCCACTACTTCCACTACTTTTTGTGGATGTAACCACTATTTTACTGATTGTGGAGCCTGACGGAACAGATGTGCTGCTGATTGTAAAAGAACCAAGAGCGGAAGTTGCCACTGTATCATTTGTTCCAAAAAAGGAATTTAACATTCCAACAGAATGTCGTGATGATCCAGAAGTTAATGCTGTCGGAGTTATTTCAAATGTCATTGTTTTCTCCGTCTCCGAATAATTTTCCTGAGTTTCTGCCGCAAAAGCTGTGACATTCATTGTAAAAAGCATGACAACACATACAATAATAGAAAAAAAACGTTTTCTCATAATGAATCTACCTCCATACTTTATGTAATCATCCCCATCTAAATATACTAAATTGAAAAATCAAATCTTCCACCGATTTTATTATCCTCTGGTTTGATAGAATTCCATTCAATATTTTTAATTTTATCCAAAAGTTCATCTTTTGAATTTGCTTGAACAGTAGCTTTTTTTACTTCAATTTGCTTTAATTGTTCCTTTTTCTTCGCCTCTTTCTTCTCCGCAGCTTTCTTTTCCTGAATTTTTTCAAGATATTCTTTCTGACTAGCTGATGTTTTTTCTAATTGAGCAAAGAATGTTGTAGTTCCATCACTATTAAAAGAAATACCAAACTTTGTTATTTTTGTATCAGTATCTGCACTGTTTTCTATTCCGTTTGTCTTACCAAATGCTCTTTCAAATCCAAACTGAGCATTGATTTCATCCGACATACGCAAAGCACCTTCAATACTATGCATCTTTTCAGCATAATATTTGGGATCGGATGCCATCTTCTCCATTTCTTCCTTTGAGAAAATAACCGTAAACTCTTTATCACTTTGTGCTAAAATATCTTTAGCATTATCACCATTTTCAAAATCTGCAACCATAAAGTCCATATCTGTTCTTGAGCCACGCATATCTTTAAGCATTTTTTGTGCCTCTTTACTTAGATTTTTTTCGGCTATACTTTCTGTCACATTTTTCTTGACCTTATCATTTTCTGTTGTTTTCGCTGTTTCTTTTTTCTTATCTACTGTACCTGCCTTGTAGGTATTCTGATAACTTCCATAAACAGTACCCGTTGTATTCACATTCATTGACATATCCTTTGTCCTCCTTCTCTGAATCCGTTCTTTATTATTTATTGTTTCTAATATTATATATCGGCTTTATTCCGAAAACTATAATCCTCCCTGTTATTTTTATCCCATGATTATTGAAAATCTAAAATTTGAAATTCACTCTTAAATCAGATTATGCATTAAATATTATTGCTATTGACAAACCACCTAAATATGAATTAAAAGATACTTCTTGCTCAACAGAAAAAAGCAGCCTATTGCAAGTTTATTGTGTCAGGCACCAATTGTTCCAATGCAATTTCGGCATTTTTATCGCAAACGAAGCGGCAGAAGAAAACCTGAAAAAGAAACGGGATGGCAGCAACAAGTATCTCTATGAACTTGACTTTTCTTCAGCATTAAAAACAGCCAGAAAGTTCTTCATGCGCAGGGATTCTGGAAGGCACATCGATATTATCCGGCTGATGATGAAATATGTCCACGCAGTGAAAGACAGGTTCCGGCAGTTTCAACGGCCTCTCCGTGGAATCAGCGCAATTCATTTTGGATATCGGTAAGTTCTGCAACTGAATATCCTTCTTTTTGGCAGATGGACAGCATCTGTCTTTTTGGCATACCTGTTTTTGGCTTTTTGAGTTCAAAATATCGGATATTTGACAACAACTGGGTTATCGAACAAAACTTCGAACAACTGGCTTAATGGCATTGCCTCTTGTATATTCAGTACACTAGAGTAATATATTTTTCTCCAATGTTTCAATGTGGAAGTCATTACATATTGTCTAATCATTATCTACCATTCCAATAACAAGTGGATTCCCCTTATGTTGGCACACTGTTTTTATAACCATTTCCTTTTTTCCAGAAAGTTCAACGTCAAACGCAGGAATGTCCAAAGAATAGCAATTTACTTCGCCAGAATTGTATACCTCCCTGCCATCAATCAAAATAGAAATCACTGCCGTACTAGGACTTCCATCCGTTTCTTTTCCAATAACAAACTTTCCAGCAAAATGCTGATCGTCTTCACTAAGTTTGCTTATTTCATCTGAATTAAGAGCATAATATATTTCTGATGTTATTTCATTTGAAATATTGCTACTATTGCCATCTAAAGCAGAAAACATATCATAAATAGTAATTTTTACCCCTCCATCATATGTTTTTCCCGCAATATCATAGTCCGAATCTTTTTCCCATCCCGAAACATTTACATTTGTAGCTGCTCCAGATGGTTCATGGTTTTCTCCCATAAAAGAAATGCATTCAGCATTACTTTCACCTTCTGTTTCATCATGTTCATCTTTATTTGGTTTTTCATTATTTTCTGAATCAATTTGCTCATTTTCAAATTCATCAGCAATGTTTACTTGATCTTTTGCGTAGTTAAATTGGCTATTTCCCTCGATTTCTTGTTTTGGCGATTTATTACCATCGAAATATTCTACTACATACGGACCAAGAAAAGCTATAACGGCAGCCATAGCACCACAGAAGGCAGCTCTCCCCTTTTTACCACCTGCCAAATAAGTTAGCCAATACACAACTATCGAAATAATAATCAGTACTAATATTCTCATCTTTTGCACCACCCCAAATTTCATTGTGTCAGGCACACCTTGCATCCAAACGTAAGTTCAAAATATCGGATATTTGACAACAACTGAGCTATCGAACAAAACTTCGAACAACTGACTTAATGGCATTGCCATTGTTTTTCCATTTGTTCCTTTGATGAATCTTCTTTTTTATCTTCTTCACCAGTTCCTGAATCTTCTGGAAAGATTCTTCGCTGATTGTATGTTCCATCCGGCATGCATCATGATTTGCAGTTTCTGGAGATACCCTATCAGTTCTAAGAATTTATTAAGAAATTCTGCCGTTCTCCATTTCATATACTACATCGGCCACGTTCATTGTGGATACTCTGTGGGATACCAGGACAACCGTTTTCTTCTTGGCCGATTCTTTCAATGATTTTAAAATGATTCCCTCGTTTAAAGAGTCGAGGTTCGATGTAGGCTCATCGAGCAGGATCAGAGGGCATTCATGGAGAAATGCTCTTGCAATTCCGATTCTCTGTTTTTCACCACCGGACAGCGTATCACCCAGTTCTCCGACTTCTGTATCATATCCTTTCGGAAGTGTCATTATGAAATCGTGGATAGACGCTTTCTTTGCAGCTTCCATAATCTCTTCTCTGGATGCTCCCGGCTTTGCGATTGCGATATTGTTTGCAATCGAATCATGGAACAGGTGCGTTTCCTGTGTGACATAACTTTCCATATCTCTCAAATGCTTGGTCGGAATCTTGCGGACATCTGTACCGTCTACCGATACACTTCCATCCTGCACATCCCAGAACCGCATCAGCAGTTTTAAGAGCGTAGATTTTCCGGAGCCGCTCGCACCATGAATCCCTGTGATTTTACCCGGCTGTAATTTCAGTGAATAGTTATCTAAAATAACCTCATTATCATAAGCAAATGTTACATGCTCTGCCTCTGCTCCTGTAAATTCATGTTCCATGCTCTCTGCACCGGAAGTTTCCACGTCACCCGGAATTTCTTCCACAAGCGGTGTCTCTTCCAGAAGAGAAAGAACACGCTCACCACTTGCCAGTGTCTGGTTCAGGTTATTGGAAAGGCTTGATAATGCTACTACCGGTCCGAAAGAACCCATCATTGCGATGGTACAGGTTAAGATTCCCTCGAATCCCATCGCACCTTTGTCGTACAGCCAGATCGTCAGTGCAAGCATTCCAAAAGATGCAAGCAGGATAACCATGTTCGTAAATGAACGCTGTGAGCCTTCCATTTTGCTTAATGACTCCTGCATTCCTGCAAGATTTTTGGAACGCTCAGACATCTGCTCTTTTCTCTTTTCACCCTGTCCGTACTGGATGGTCTCGTCCAGTCCACGTAAAGAATCCAGAACAAAACTGTTCAGTTCTCCGAAGTTTGTCCGAAATTCCATTCCCTTCTGGCTTCCACGTTTTCCATTCCACATCGGGATGACAACACCGACAATCAGATAAGCTACCAGAGCAATCACTCCTGCCAGCCAGTGATATCTTCCGATAAAAATCACCATAATAATTGAGGTCAGCGTTGCAATCGCAATCGGAGAAATGGTATGTGCATAGAACACTTCCAGTAATTCGATATCGGTTGTAATAATCGAGATCAGATTTCCCTTATCCCGTCCTTCCAATTTTGCAGGGCAGAGCTTTCTCAGTGCCGCAAACACTTTGTGACGGATGATTGCCAACAACTTAAATGCGATAAAATGATTACAATACTGTTCCACATAATGCAGGATTCCACGAAGCACTGCAATTACGATCATGACTGTAATAATCGTTTTTACTGGAGTAAATACCCGCCACATATTGTCCACCGGAACAATCATTCCGGCTACTCCTGTCAGAAGACCATGCATGATAACCTGTCCTGCCAGTATCGTCAGGAAGATTGCACATAAATAACCCAATGTTCCAAGGATGATTGCTGCCAGCATGATATGGAGCAAGGGTTTTACCAGACCAATCAGACTTCCCATGATCTGGATGGCACTTCTGCGTTTTGTTGTATTCGTATTTTCACTCATTATGCCATTCCTCCTTTTCCATAGTTTTCCAGTGCCATCTGGCTTTCATACAGATGTCTGTACGCACCATTCTGGCTCATCAGTTCGTCATGCTTTCCGCTTTCTTTGATTTCTCCGTCTTTTAAGAAATAGATCTTGTCAGACTTCACGACATTTGCCAGTCTGTGGGAGATCAGAAGTACCGTCTTTGTCTTTGCCAGTTCGTGAATCACATTCATGATCAGTTCTTCACTTTCCACATCGATATTAGATGCAGCTTCATCAAAAATGTAAACCTTGCTGTCTTCTTTTAATAAAGCTCTTGCAATCACCAGTCTCTGGCACTGACCTCCGGACAGGTTACTTGCTTTTTCCAGCAACTGTGTCTGTAAGCCATCTTGTGTCTGCAAGAACCCTAAGAGGTTGACTTTCTGAAGAACTGCTTCCATCTCTTCTTTCGTTGCGTCCGGTTTTGCCATCTTCAGATTTTCTTCTACTGTACCTTTGAACAGGTAGCTGTTATGGCGAACCAGAACAACCCTCTGCATCAGATTGGTTTCATTCACTTCATTAAGCGGTACGCCACCGATGATGATTTCTCCGTTATATCCCCGGTTCTTTTACTGATGTGTGATAAAGAAGTAATAGAAGTGTAAAAAATTTTGCCGTTCCTATCCGGCA
>OHUN01000624.1_pt1 | contig 20678 bp, 16 predicted proteins | sample 1579211 | NCBI WGS metagenome assembly OHUN01 (sample SAMEA3879560, study PRJEB24766) | human gut metagenome | biome: human-associated habitat; feature: feces | place: USA | collected 1985/1987
CAAGGAGAGGGTCGGGGTGAGGCTCTAATAACAGGCGCAGAAGCATTGATGCGTTCTCTGGAGCATCAGGGGGTAAAGACCATTTTCGGCTATCCGGGAGGGAGCATCATGCCGGTATTCGATGCCTTATACGACCACCGGAAGGAATTGAACCACATCTTGGTTCGCCATGAACAAGGAGCAACCCATGCGGCACAAGGCTTTGCACGTGTATCAGGCGAGGTTGGCGTTTGTCTGGTTACCAGTGGACCGGGTGCTACCAATACTATCACGGGCATTGCAGATGCCATGATTGACAGTACGCCTATCGTTGTCATTGCCGGCCAGGTAGGGACGAACTTCTTGGGTACGGATGCATTTCAGGAAGTGGACTTGGTAGGCATTACTCAGCCTATCACGAAATGGAGTTACCAGATTCGTCGTGCAGAAGATGTGGCCTGGGCAGTGGCACGTGCTTTCTATGTGGCAAAGAGCGGACGTCCGGGACCGGTCGTGCTGGATTTTGCTAAAAACGCCCAAGTGGAGAAAACAGAATATGCGCCTACTAAGGTGGACTATGTCCGTAGCTATCTTCCCGTTCCCGAAATGGAGCCGGAGGCCATACGGAAGGCTGCTGAATTAATAAATGGTGCGGAACGGCCTTTGGTGCTGGTAGGACAAGGCGTGGAGCTGGGAGAAGCCCAGCAAGAGCTTCGTGCTTTCATTGAGAAAGCCGGAATGCCTGCCGGATGCACTTTATTGGGACTTTCCGCATTACCTACGAACCATCCGTTGAACAAAGGAATGCTTGGTATGCACGGTAACCTGGGGCCCAATATCAATACCAATAAATGTGATGTCCTTATCGCCGTAGGCATGCGCTTTGATGACCGTGTGACGGGTAAATTGGAAACATATGCCAAGCAGGCGAAGATTATCCACTTTGATATTGACCCTGCCGAAATAGATAAGAATGTAAAGACCGATGTTGCTGTCCTGGGAGATTGCAAAGAGACACTGGCTGCCGTTACCCAATTGCTGGAACCCGCCAACCATCAGGAATGGATTGACAGTTTCCGGCAATACGAGGAAGTGGAAGAGGAAAAGGTAATCCGTCCGGAATTACATCCGGCAGGAAAAGCGCTAAGCATGGGTGAGGTGGTGCGTGCTGTGAGTGAGGCTACCCATAACGAGGCGATATTGGTGACTGATGTCGGCCAGAATCAGATGATGTCCGCCCGTTATTTCAAATACAGCAAGGAACGTAGCATTGTTACTTCCGGTGGCCTGGGTACTATGGGCTTCGGCCTTCCGGCAGCTATCGGTGCCACTTTTGGACGTCCGGACCGCACGGTATGCGTATTCATGGGAGACGGCGGCTTGCAGATGAACCTGCAGGAACTGGGTACCATCATGGAACAAAAGGCTCCGGTGAAGATGATTCTGTTGAACAATAACTTCCTGGGCAATGTTCGTCAATGGCAGGCGATGTTCTTCAATCGTCGTTATTCGTTTACTCCGATGATGAATCCGGATTATATGAAGATTGCTTCGGCATATGATATTCCTGCACGCAGGGTAATGACCCGCGAGGAGCTGGCAAAAGCGATTGACGAGATGATAGCGACTGACGGACCGTTCCTGCTCGAAGCTTGTGTGGAGGAAGAAGGAAATGTAATGCCGATGACACCTCCGGGCGGTTCGGTCAATCAGATGTTGTTGGAATGCTGAAGTCATGCGAAATTAAAGAATTTACTCTATCTATGGATAAAAAACTATATACAATCATTGTTCATTCGGAAAACTTTGCCGGTTTGCTGAATCAGGTGACGGCTGTGTTTACCCGCCGGCAGATAAACATCGAGAGTTTGAATGTATCGGCCTCCTCCATCAAGGGGGTACATAAATATACCATTACCGCTTGGACGGACAAGGATACCATTGAAAAGGTGACCAAGCAGATTACCAAGAAAATAGATGTGCTGCAAGCCCATTATTTCACGGATGATGAAATCTATCAGCACGAGATTGCCCTCTATAAAATAACGACTCCTACGCTGGAAGAAAAACCGGAGGTGTCTAAAGTAATCCGTAAGTACAATGCCCGTATTGTGGAGGTGAATGCTGTATTTGCCATTGTTGAGAAGAATGGCATGAGTGAGGAAATAACCAATCTTTATGAGGAGTTGCGCCAGTTGGATTGCGTACTTCAGTTCGTCCGTTCGGGTCGCGTAGCCATTACGACCAGCTGCTTTGAGCGTGTCAATGAATATCTGGCGGACCGTGAAGCAAAATATCGTCAAAGTAAACACTAGGAATCATGATGAGCGAGAACAATAAGATAGGTACCTACAAGTTTGTTGCCGAACCGTTTCATGTCGACTTTACCGGACGGCTGACAATGGGAGTATTGGGCAACCATTTGTTGAATTGTGCGGGTTTCCATGCCAGCGACCGCGGTTTTGGCATCGCGACTCTAAACGAGGACAATTATACTTGGGTATTGTCCCGTCTGGCTGTCGAACTGGATGAAATGCCTTATCAGTACGAAGATTTCTCCATTCAGACTTGGGTGGAGAATGTCTATCGCCTTTTTACAGACCGTAATTTCGCTATCATCGATAAGGAGGGCAAGAAGATTGGGTATGCACGTTCCGTTTGGGCGATGATTAGCATGAATACCCGTAAGCCGGCAGATTTGCTGGCTCTTCATAGTGGCAGCATTGTAGATTATGTTTGCGATGAGCCTTGCCCGATAGAAAAACCTTCGCGGATAAAGGTGGCCTCAAAGGAACCGGTTGCTGCTTTGGTAGCCAAATACAGTGATATTGACATTAACGGGCATGTGAACAGCATCCGTTACATCGAGCATATCCTTGATTTGTTCCCGATAGAGATGTATAAGGAGAAGCGCATCCGTCGTTTTGAAATGGCATATGTAGCCGAAAGCTATTATGGGGATGAGTTGACTTTGTTCATGGATGATGCCGGTGAGGGCGTTTACGATGTGGAGGTGAAAAAGAATGGCAGCGAAGTGGTCTGTCGCTCTAAAGTGATATTTACAGAGAAATAAATAAATTTATCAACGTTGGCGTAAGCCACAAATAAAAATTAAAACAAAAAATGGCACAATTGAATTTTGGCGGTGTTATTGAGAATGTAATGACCCGCGAAGAATTTCCTTTGGAAAAAGCACGTGAGATTTTGAAAGATGAAACAATTGCAGTAATCGGTTATGGCGTACAAGGCCCGGGCCAGGCTTGCAACTTGCGTGATAACGGTTTCAATGTGATTGTAGGACAACGTCCGGGTAAGACATACGAAAAGGCGGTGGCTGACGGATGGGTACCGGGTGAGACTTTGTTCGGCATCGAAGAGGCTTGTCAGAAAGGTACTATCATCATGTGTCTGTTGTCTGACGCAGCTGTAATGTCTGTATGGCCGACTATCAAACCTTATTTGACTCCCGGAAAGGCTCTTTACTTCTCTCATGGTTTTGCTATTACCTGGAACGACCGTACCGGCGTGGTTCCTCCTAAAGATATTGATGTTATTATGGTTGCTCCCAAAGGTTCCGGTACTTCACTTCGTACCATGTTCCTCGAAGGGCGTGGCTTGAACTCATCATATGCCGTCTATCAGGATGCTACGGGTAAGGCTTTTGACAAGACGATTGCACTGGGTATCGGCATCGGTTCGGGATATTTGTTCGAGACAACTTTCATCCGCGAAGCCACTTCCGACTTGACCGGTGAACGCGGTTCATTGATGGGTGCTATCCAGGGATTGCTGTTGGCTCAGTATGAAGTATTGCGCGAAAACGGCCATACTCCTTCTGAAGCATTCAATGAAACAGTGGAAGAGTTGACTCAATCTTTGATGCCATTGTTTGCCAAGAACGGTATGGACTGGATGTATGCCAACTGTTCTACTACGGCACAGCGTGGTGCGCTGGATTGGATGACCCCGTTTCATGATGCCATCAAGCCGGTTGTACAGAAATTGTATGCAAGTGTGAAGTCGGGCAACGAAGCTCAGATTTCTATCGACAGTAACTCCAAACCCGATTATCGTGAGAAGCTGAATGCAGAATTGAAAGCCTTGCGTGAAAGCGAAATGTGGCAGACAGCTGTTACAGTTCGTAAACTTCGTCCGGAAAACAATTAATCAGCTTTATATAAATAGGTGAAATACCCTCTTCGGTGTTACCGGAGGGGGTATTTCTTTATTATTGATTCCCTATATTTTGAATAAACTCCAGTAGCTTCCGGTAAAAACCGTGATGTTTCAGCGTATCTGCCTCTCCCATTATCACCAGCTTCATACGTGCCCGGGTGATGGCTACATTCATTCTCCTTAAATCATTCAGGAATCCTATCTGCCCTTCTTCGTTGGCACGGACAAGGCTGATGAAGATAACATCGCGCTCTTGCCCTTGGAAGCCATCCACCGTATTTACAGTGAACAAGCTGCGATAAGGCTTGAGTGAAGCGTCTGCCTTTATCTTGTTGCGGAGATATTGCACTTGTGCCTTGTAAGGGGAGATGATGCCGAAGTCTATTTTTTCTTCCAGAATGCGGCTGCCACCGATACGGTTGATGTAGATTTTCAGTTCTGATAGGAGCAGGTCCGCTTCCGCCTTATTAATGCGCCCGAAAGTCTCTCCCACAAATTCTTCTTTGAAATCCATTTCGGAGGTGTCAATCCAGTGGATAGGGGTATCCCAGTCCAGGATGCCCCGGTAACGCACTTCGGGAGCGGCTTCCAACTCGCCATTATAAAACCATTGGGAAGGAAATTTCATGATTTCCTCGTGCATGCGGTATTGCACTTTCAGCAAAGAGACAACGGCAGGTTTGTTGGACACCACTTTCTCCATCAATGTTCGTTCCAGACCTCCACGGGCAGCTTCGTAGCATTTTATAGTGGGCGGAAGTTGGCAGTGGTCACCCGCCAATACCACGCGGTCTGCTTTTCGGATAGCTATCCAGCAGGCAGCCTCTAAGGCCTGGGCTGCTTCATCAATGAAAAGGGTGCCGAAACGGCGTCCGTTCAGCAGCCGGTGATTGCTGCTTACCAGCGTGGAGGCTATGACATGTGCCCCATCAAAAAGCTCTGCATTGATTTGTATTTCCAATGCGGTGGCGCGGTCGCGCAGGCGGCTCATACGGCTGCGTACTCCTTCGCGTTCGTCATAGCTGCCACGGCGGGCACGGCTGCCCAGTTCACGGAGATTTTTCCGGATGCTCCACAGTTCCGGATAAAGCGGATGGTTCTCGAAACGACGCTCGTAGGTAAAGGAAAGCATCTTGTCGTTGACACGGGTCGGATTGCCGATACGCAGGACATTGACGCCACGGTCCACAAGTTTTTCCGAAATCCAGTCGACGGCGGTATTGCTTTGGGCACATACCAGTACCTGCGGTTCCCGATGCAGGGTTTCGTAGATGGCTTCCACTAAGGTGGTCGTTTTTCCGGTTCCCGGAGGACCGTGTACAATGGCCACGTCGCGGGCACACAGCACTTTGTTTACAGCTGTCTCCTGCGTGGAGTTCAGCCAGGGAAACCGTACGGGGTAGAGCTCTCGGAAACCGGCTTTCGAGGTTCCCAGCAATATGTCCCGCAATTCGGCCAGGCGGTTGCCTTTGGAGCGTAACGTATCTTCCAAGGCTTCGAACATGGTCCGATAGGATGTTTCGTCGAAATAAAGTTGCACGCCGAGGTTGTCCGTTTCCTGCACTTCCATAACGGCACCGGCTCCGGGCATTATCGCTACCATCCGTGTCTCGTCGGCATAGCTTACGGTAGCGGTGAAGTTCATATAGGTTATTTTTCCATCGGCAGACTGGCGGAAAAAACATACGGGACGGCCGAACTCAAAATTATGTTCTATATCGGTATTTTCTGTGTGTGTAATTTCTATTACTAATTGATTCAGTGAATTATAGTAACTTCGTCCCGGAGTGGCAGGATACCAGCAAAGTCCCCGTTTCACTTTCCGGGCAACTCCCATGTTTTCGGTTTGGCGTTTGAATTCCTCTTTTTCGTATTCGTATTCCATGCGCAGCAAAAGTTGCTGCTGTTGGAGGTGAATAATAGGACTATTTGAATCTTGTTCCTTCATGGTTGCAAAGGTAATCATTCTTCGCTTCCGACGGAAAAAATGCTTTATTTTGTTAAACTATTCAGCCTTTTTATTTGTTTATGATATTAATTTGTAATCTTTACAATAATGAAAAACTAAAAAATAGTGGTTATGGTATATGATTTAACGATGCTCAAAACGTTTTATGCCGCTTATTCGGAGAAGATAGAACGCGTACGGAACGTACTGCGGCGTCCGATGACTTTAGCGGAGAAAATTTTGTATGCTCATTTGTATGATGGGGATAAAGTGAAGAACTACAGACGGGGAGAAGACTATGTGAATTTCCGTCCCGACCGTGTGGCAATGCAGGATGCAACGGCTCAAATGGCCTTATTGCAATTTATGAATGCAGGCCGTGAGCAGGTTGCCGTGCCTTCCACTGTGCACTGTGACCATTTGATTCAAGCATATAAAGGTGCAAAAGAAGATGTTGCGACTGCTACGAAGACCAACGAGGAGGTCTATAATTTTCTCCGTGATGTTTCTTCCCGCTATGGCATAGGTTTCTGGCAGCCGGGGGCAGGCATTATTCACCAGGTGGTATTGGAGAACTACGCATTTCCGGGTGGGATGATGGTAGGCACGGACTCTCATACGCCCAATGCCGGAGGTTTGGGCATGGTGGCCATTGGTGTGGGTGGTGCCGATGCGGTGGATGTGATGACCGGCATGGAATGGGAACTGAAAATGCCGCGTCTGATAGGCGTACACTTGAAGGGTAAATTGAGTGGCTGGGTAGCTCCCAAAGACGTTATTCTGAAGTTGGCGGGTATTCTTACTGTAAAAGGGGGAACCAATGCCATCATTGAATATTTTGGACCGGGAACCGCTTCGTTGTCTGCCACTGGAAAGGCTACCATCTGCAATATGGGGGCAGAGGTGGGGGCGACTACCTCCCTTTTCCCTTACGATGAGCGCATGGGTACCTACTTGAAAGCTACCGGACGTGAAGAAGTGGCAAAAATGGCTGTTTCCGTAGCTGCCGACCTTCGTGCCGACGACGAAGTGCTGGCAAATCCGGAAAAATATTACGACCGCATCATTGAAATAGACCTCTCGCTGTTGGAACCGTATATCAACGGGCCCTTTACGCCGGATGCAGCAACACCGATATCGAAATTTGCCGAGGTAGTGATAACCAATAACTATCCCCGCCGGATGGAAGTCGGCCTGATAGGGTCGTGCACCAATTCGTCCTATCAGGATTTGAGCCGCGCGGCCTCCCTTGCCCGGCAGGTAAAGGAAAAGAATTTGAAGGTTGCTTCCTCGCTGATTGTCAACCCCGGCTCGGAGCAGATACGTGCCACTGCTGAACGCGACGGCATGATTGCCGCTTTCGAAGATATTGGCGCAACGATAATGGCGAATGCCTGCGGACCTTGTATTGGCCAGTGGAAGCGCCATACTGATGACCCCGAACGCAAAAATTCCATCGTCACCTCTTTTAACCGTAATTTTGCCAAACGTGCCGATGGAAATCCCAACACTTTTGCTTACGTCGCTTCCCCGGAGATAACGATGGCGCTGACCATTGCCGGTGACCTTTGTTTCGACCCGTTGAGGGATACGCTGGTCAATGCCAAAGGAGAGGTTGTGAAACTGTCCGAACCGGTCGGTGAAGAATTGCCGGCACACGGGTTTATAGGAGGAAAGGAAGGATACATTGCTCCAGGCAAAGGACAGACGGAAATTACGGTCAATCCTCATTCACAGCGCTTGCAACTGCTGACTCCCTTCCCTGCCTGGGATGGCATGGATTTGCTGGACATGCCTTTATTGATTAAAGTACAGGGGAAATGTACCACCGACCACATTTCCATGGCGGGGCCATGGCTCCGTTTCCGGGGACATTTGGAGAATATTTCGGACAATATGCTGATGGGGGCTGTCAATGCTTTCAATGGAGAGACGAACAAGGTTTGGAACCGCTCCACCAATACCTATGGAACAGTGTCAGGCACTGCGAAGCTGTATAAGTCCGAAGGTATCCCTTCCATGGTCGTTGCCGAAGAGAATTATGGTGAAGGTTCCAGCCGTGAGCATGCTGCCATGGAACCGCGCTTCCTGAATGTACGCGTCATTTTGGCGAAAAGTTTTGCCCGTATCCATGAGACGAACTTAAAGAAACAAGGCATGTTGGCGCTGACCTTTACGGATAAGGCCGATTATGACAAGATTCGGGAACGCGACCTGATTTCTGTCATGGGGCTGAAAGATTTTGCTCCGGGACGCACGTTGAAGGTGGTTCTTCATCACGAGGATGGGAGTAAAGAAAGTTTTGAAGTACAACATACGTATAACGAACAGCAGATAGCTTGGTTCCGGGCCGGTTCTGCACTTAATGCAAGATAGAATATGGAAAAAATTACTGTACCTTTTATTACCGGCGATGGAGTGGGAGCAGAAGTGACCCCATCCATGCAGGCTGTCGTGAATGCCGCTGTCAGGAAATCCTATGGTGACCGGCGTGGCATTGAATGGAAAGAAGTGCTGGCAGGAGAACGTGCTTTCCACGAAACCGGCTCCTGGCTGCCGGATGAAACGATGGAAGCCTTCCGCACTTATAAGGTGGGCATCAAAGGTCCTTTGACAACACCTGTCGGCGGAGGTATCCGTTCGTTGAACGTGGCATTGCGTCAGACGCTTGATTTGTATGTCTGCCAACGTCCGGTACGTTGGTATAAGGGCATTGTTTCTCCACTCAAAGAGCCGCAGAAGGTGGATATGTGCGTATTCCGTGAGAATACCGAGGATATTTATGCAGGCATCGAATGGGAAGCCGGAACTCCGGAGGCTGAAAAGTTCTATCGTTTTCTCCGTGATGACATGGGGGTGACAAAAGTCCGTTTTCCCGAAACCTCCTCGTTTGGCGTGAAGCCCGTTTCGAGAGAAGGAACAGAGCGCTTGGTGCGTGCCGCCTGCCGATACGCGCTTGAGCATCGCCTGCCTTCCGTGACGTTGGTACACAAGGGAAACATTATGAAGTTTACGGAAGGCGGCTTCAAGAAGTGGGGTTACGAACTGGCAGAGCGTGAGTTTGGTAAAGAGCTGGCAGAAGGGCGTCTGGTCATCAAGGACTGCATTGCCGATGCATTCCTGCAGAACACGTTGCTTATCCCCGAAGAATATTCCGTGATTGCCACGTTGAATCTGAACGGCGATTATGTGTCCGACCAACTGGCTGCCATGGTAGGCGGCATCGGCATTGCACCGGGGGCGAATATCAACTATAAAACGGGTCATGCCATCTTTGAGGCTACTCACGGGACGGCTCCGAACATTGCCGGGAAAGACATTGTGAATCCTTGTTCCATCATCCTTTCCGCTGTGATGATGCTTGAATATCTGGGTTGGAAGGAAGCTGCCTCTCTTATAGAGAAAGCTTTGGAGCAGAGTTTCACCGAAGCCCGTGCTACTGCCGACTTGGCCCGTTTTATGCCGGGTGGCGTCTCGCTGTCCACTTCGACTTTCACCCGGGAGATTGTAAGGAGAATAGAAAATGGGAATAACGAATAAAACGAAACGATTATGAAGAAGGAGTATCTGATTTACAAGCTTTCCGAAGATTTGAAGGAAGCTACCCGGATTGAGAATGAACTGTTCAGGAAGTTTGATGTGAAGCGCGGTTTGCGTAATGAGGACGGCACGGGAGTCTTGGTGGGGTTGACCAAAATAGGCAATGTGGTCGGCTATGAACGCATCCCCGGTGGAGGGCTGAAGCCTATTCCCGGCAAATTGTTCTACCGCGGTTATGATGTGGATGACTTGGCACACGCCATCATCAAAGAGAAGCGTTTCGGTTTTGAGGAAATTGCCTACTTGCTGCTTTCCGGTCGCCTGCCCGACAAGGAAGAACTCTCTTCTTTCCGTGAACTCATCAACGACAACATGCCGCTGGAGCAGAAGACCAAGATGAATATCATTGAACTTGAAGGAAACAACATTATGAACATCCTGGCGCGCAGCGTGCTCGAGATGTATCGTTTTGACCCTGATGCAGATGACACTTCCCGCGATAATCTGATGCGGCAGAGCATTGAGCTTATTTCGAAATTCCCGACCATCATTGCGTATGCCTATAACATGCTTCGCCATGCCACCCATGGCCGTTCACTGCATATCCGCCATCCGCAGGAAAACCTTTCCATTGCCGAGAATTTCCTCTATATGCTGAAGAAGGACTACACGGAGCTGGATGCCCGCACGCTCGACCTGCTGCTGGTTCTTCAGGCCGAGCACGGTGGTGGTAACAACTCCACTTTTACCGTACGTGTCACTTCTTCTACCGGGACGGATACTTACTCTTCGATAGCGGCAGGTATCGGTTCCTTGAAAGGGCCGCTTCATGGAGGTGCCAATATCCAGGTTGCCGATATGTTCCACCATCTGCAGGAAAACATTCAGGACTGGACGAATGTGGATGAGATTGATACTTACTTCACCCGCATGCTCAACAAGGAAGCCTATAACAAGACCGGCTTGATATATGGTATCGGACATGCCGTCTATACCATTTCCGACCCGCGCGCCATTCTGCTGAAAGAGCTTGCCCGCGACCTTGCCCGCGAAAAAGGGAAAGAACGCGAGTTCGCTTTCCTTGAACTGCTCGAGGAGCGCGCCATTGATGTGTTTGGCCGTGTGAAGAATAATGGCAAGACGGTTTCGAGTAATGTGGATTTCTATTCGGGCTTTGTCTACGAGATGATTGGGCTGCCGCAGGAAATCTTCACGCCTTTGTTTGCCATGGCACGTATTGTCGGTTGGTGTGCACATCGCAATGAAGAATTGAATTTCGAAGGCAAGCGTATTATCCGTCCTGCCTATAAGAATGTTTTGGATGAGGTGGCTTATGTGCCCATTAAGAAACGGTAAGGATTAGACTTGTATCTTTTAAATCGTTCCATCACGGGGAAAAAATCGTTCCACCATGGTGGAACGGTTTTTTCTCCATGGTGGAATGAAATTTACTCCATGATGGAACGATTAGATTTTCGTATCTCTACTGCTTAATCTTCTCAGTAAAAAACACTGGTTTTTGCATGAAAAAACAATTATCCGGGGAAAACGATTTGTTTGTTGTGAGTTTTCTTTATCTTTGCTTCGCATAAATAAAGAACTATGAATCAGGAAACTTTTCAGATATTTCTGTGGGTAATGAGTGCTGTGGCATTGGTTGTCTTTATTGCACTCTATTTTGTCAAAGCGGGTTATGGCATGTTCCGTACTGCCTCGTGGGGAATCTCCATCAATAATAAACTGGCGTGGGTGCTTATGGAAGCGCCGGTATTCATCGTCATGTTTGGGTTGTGGGGGAAGAGTGGAGCGGGATTTGCCGTGCCGGTATATTTCTTTTTCCTGCTGTTTCAGTTGCACTATCTTCAGCGGGCCTTTATTTTTCCGTTCCTGCTGAAAGGTAAAAGCCGGATGCCGGTAGCTATTATGGCGATGGGTATCGTCTTCAACCTTTTGAACGGGATGATGCAGGCGGGCGGTTTGTTCTATTTTGCTCCCGAAGGCTTGTATGCCGATGGCTGGGCCTATTTGCTGAAACCTCATGCCTTGTTGGGAATCATTCTGTTTTTTGCGGGTATGTTCGTCAATTTGCATTCCGACTATGTGATACGTCATCTGCGCAGGCCAGGTGATACGAAGCATTATCTTCCCGGAAAAGGGCTTTACCGATACGTCACTTCTGCCAATTACTTCGGTGAACTGGTGGAATGGACGGGGTTTGCCATACTCACAGCTTCTCCCGCCGCCTGGGTGTTCGTCTGGTGGACGTTTGCCAACCTTGTTCCCCGTGCCGATGCCATTCACCGCCGTTATCGGGAGGAGTTTGGTGATGAGGCGGTAGGAAAGCGCAAACGCATCATTCCATTTCTTTATTAATGGAAAATGGAGAGTTGAAAATGGAAAATGAATAATTCATAACTTATAACTCATAACTCATAACTCATAACTCATAACTCATAACGATGGAATCCAAGTTATTCACCCCCGTCACTTTCGGACCGTTGACCTTGCGTAACCGTACCATCCGTTCGGCTGCTTTCGAGAGCATGTGTCCCGGAAACGCTCCGTCGGACATGTTGCTCGACTATCATCGGTCGGTAGCGGCGGGAGGTATAGGTATGACTACTGTTGCCTATGCGGCAGTTACTCAGAGCGGTTTGTCTTTTGACCGCCAGTTGTGGATGCGTCCTGAGATTATCCCCGGACTCCGTAGGCTGACTGATGCCATACATGCGGAGGGGGCTGCGGCAGGCATCCAGTTGGGACACTGTGGCAATATGTCCCATAAGAGCATTTGCGGTTGTATGCCCGTCGGCGCATCTTCCGGTTTCAATCTTTACTCTCCTACCTTTGTGCGTGGACTGCGTGCCGATGAGCTGCCGGAGATGGCGCGTGCTTATGGGCGTTCGGTGAATCTGGCACGGGAGGCCGGATTTGATTCTGTAGAGATTCATGCAGGGCATGGCTATCTCATCAGCCAGTTCTTGTCCCCGTCCACCAACCATCGGAAAGACGAGTTCGGAGGCTCGTTGCAGAACCGTATGCGTTTTATGGATATGGTGATGGAAGAAGTGATGAAGGCTGCCGGCAGTGATATGGCTGTGCTGGTGAAGATGAACATGCGCGACGGTTTCCGTGGAGGGATGGAGCTGGACGAGACGATGCAGGTGGCCCGGAGGCTGGAGCAGTCGGGAGCACATGCGCTGGTCTTGAGCGGTGGGTTCGTCAGTAAGGCGCCGATGTATGTCATGCGGGGCGAAATGCCTATCCGCAGCATGACGCATTACATGACCTGCTGGTGGTTGAAATACGGTGTACGCATGGTAGGCAAATGGATGATACCGAGCGTACCGTTTAAGGAAGCTTATTTCCTGGAAGATGCCTTGAAATTCCGTGCCGCCTTGAAGATACCGTTGGTTTATGTGGGTGGCCTGGTTTCCAGGGACAAGATAGATGAGGTGCTGGATGACGGCTTCGAGGCTGTGCAAATGGCACGCGCTCTGCTCAATGAGCCGGGGTTTGTCAACCGCATGCGTGCCGAAGAGAATGCACGTTGCAACTGCCGGCATAGTAATTATTGCATTGCCCGGATGTATTCCATCGAGATGGCATGCCATCAGCATTTGAAGGAGGAGCTTCCACCTTGTCTGAAAAGGGAGATAGAGAAAATCGAAGCGAAAGGCTGATTTTTAGTTTTTAATTTTCAATTTTTAATTATTAAAGTGAATTTAGCTGTTATAACCGGGGCAGACGGTGGCATGGGCATGGAAATTACCCGCGCAGTGGCAACTGCCGGCTATCAGGTCATCATGGCATGCCGTGACCCCCAAGCTGCCGAACCCAAGCGGCAACTGCTGATGCGTGAAACCGGTAATCCGCGTATTGAGACTGCTCCCATTGATTTGGCATCTCTGGCTTCAGTGGCCGCATTTGCAGAGCATCTGTTGAAGCGGGGAGAGCCGTTGGCGTTGCTGATGAACAATGCCGGAACCATGGAAACGGAACGCCGCATTACCGAAGACGGACTGGAACGGACGGTGAGTGTCAATTATGTAGGGCCTTACCTGCTGACCCGCAAGCTGCTGCCATTGATGGGAGAGGGGAGCCGTATTGTGAATATGGTATCTTGTACGTATGCCATCGGTCATCTTGACTTTCCGGATTTTTTCCTCCGGGGAAGAAGGGGGGACTTTTGGCGCATTCCTATATATAGCAACACGAAGCTGGCATTGACTCTGTTCACCATCGACTTGGCCAGTCGCGTCAAACACAAAGGTATTGTTGTGAATGCGGCCGACCCGGGGATTGTGTCTACCAATATCATCACCATGCATATGTGGTTTGACCCGCTGACAGATATACTTTTCAGGCCTTTTATCCGTACTCCCCGTAAGGGAGCTGCAACGGCTGTCGGCTTATTGCTGGATGAGGATGCCGGTAAACGTACGGGGACATTGAATGCCAGTTGCCGTCCCAAGTCTCTTTCGGAGAAGTACACCCGGCATGTACAGATGGAAGAACTGTGGGAGAGGACGGAAAGTATAGTGAAAAAATGGTTGTAAAAAACAGAGAAGGCGCATATGTCGCCTTCTCTGTTTATGGGGTATCTGAACAGTCTGTCATTAGATAGACAGTTCTCTCAATACATTTACAAGGTCTTTCTTGATGGGTTTGTCATTCTTGATGGCCTTCGTGAAGGGAACGTATACCACTTCATCGTGGTCAATGCCTATCATGACATTGCGCTGTCCTTCCATGATGGCGTCGATGGCGGCTGCGCCCAGACGGCTGGCAAGGATACGGTCGTGTGCCGTAGGGCTACCACCGCGTTGCAAGTGACCGAGGATGGTTACGCGTACGTCATATTGGGGGTATTCGTTCTTTACACGCTCTGCATAGTGCATTGCACCGCCGGTCAGTTCACTCTCGGCTACCAGTACGATACTGCTGTTCTTGGATTTCCGGAAACCGTTCTTGATGAATTCTTCCAGTTGGTCCACTTCCGTACTGAATTCCGGGATAATGGCTGCTTCTGCTCCGGAGGCGATGGCGCCGTTCAGAGCGAGGAAACCGGCATCGCGTCCCATGACTTCTACGAAAAACAAGCGCTCATGGGAAGTGGCTGTATCACGGATTTTGTCCACAGCATCCAGGATCGTGTTCAGCGCGGTGTCGTAGCCGATAGTGGTATCTGTTCCATAAAGGTCATTGTCGATAGTTCCCGGCAGCCCGATACAAGGCACGTCAAACTCTTGTGCAAAGATACGAGCACCGGTCAGCGAACCGTCGCCTCCGATAATCACTAAGGCGTCAATGCCTTCTTTCTTCATGTTGTCGTAAGCAATCTGGCGGCCCTCGGGAGTCGTGAACTCTTTGCAGCGGGCTGTCTTCAGGATTGTACCACCCAGCTGGATGATGTTGCTGACATTTTGGCTTTTGAATTCTTTGATTTCGCCGGTTACCAGACCTTTGTAACCTCTATATATACCTTTAACTGAAAGTCCGTTGTAAATAGCCGAACGTGTCACGGCACGTATGGCTGCGTTCATTCCCGGAGCATCACCTCCTGATGTCAAGATACCAATGCACTTAACTGTTCCCATAACAATCTTTTTGTTTAGTATTAATAATCATGATGAAAAATAGATTTGGACTATTTTTTCATGCCGCAAAGATAGTAAAAAGCTGAGGCGGTGACTAATAAATTACGTTAATTTGCTGTTCCAAAAGGATGACAAACTGTTATTTAAGTTTTGACTTTATGGCTTCTGAAATTTCTTCCATCAGCCATTTGGGGGTGGAAGTGGCTCCGCAGACACCGATGGAATTGGCACCGGCTAACAGAGAACTATCTATTTCTTCGGCACTGTCTATCAAATGTGAATTGGCATTGACTTTTTTACACTCACTGAACAGCATCTTGCCGTTAGAGCTTTTTTTGCCGCTGACAAAGAATATTAAATCATGGGAAGCTGCAAATTTCCGGATATTAGGTATCCGGTTTGCTACTTGTCGGCAGATAGTGTCATAGGACTCGAAAGTGACTTTCGGTGAGATATGTCCCTCTATGTATTTCACAATGTTTTGAAATCCGTCCAGAGACTTTGTGGTCTGGGAGTAGAGACGGATGTCTTTGCTGAAATCCAGTTTCCTTGCCTCTTCCTGCTTTTCGATGACGATGGCCTTTCCGGTGGTTTGTCCTACCAGACCCAGTACTTCGGCGTGTCCATTTTTGCCATAGATGACAATTTGCTTGTCGCGGTTGTCTTCCTGGACGTACTCTTGCTTAATCTTCTTTTGCAGGCGGAGTACGACCGGGCAGGTTGCGTCAATGATTTCTATATTGTTGCGGCGGGCAATGTCATAAGTTTCAGGGGGCTCTCCATGAGCACGCAGCAGCACTTTGGCGTTGTGGAGGTGGTTGAATTCCTCATGGTTGATGGTAATCAGCCCCATTGCCTTCAGGCGTTCCACTTCACGGCTGTTGTGCACGATGTCTCCCAGACAATAGAGGGTTCCTCCTTTCGCCAGTTCCTCTTCTGCCTTGTTTATTGCGGTGACAACTCCGAAACAGAAGCCGGAGCCTTCGTCTATTTCTACTTTTGCCATATCCGGTTCAGTTCTTCTCCTTTATAACCCGTTCGAATTGTTCCGCCAGCCATTCCTTTTGTTGGGAAATGCTCAGGTGGCTGTTGTCCAACAATAAAGCGTCAGAAGCTTTGCGCAGCGGACTTACATCCCGGTTTTGGTCAATATAGTCCCGTTGTTTCACATTTTCCAGAATTTCGTCAAAGCTGGCTTCTTCCCTTTTGGCCTTTAGTTCGTCATAGCGGCGTTGTGCCCGTATCTCGGGGGTGGCGGTTACAAAAATTTTCAGCTCGGCATCCGGAAAAACGGTAGTGCCGATGTCGCGCCCATCCATAACGATACCCTTGGCCTTGCCCATCTCTTGTTGCTGTGCTACCATAGCTTCGCGTACGAAATCCAATGTTGCAATGGGGCTGACACGTGAAGATACTTCCATGGTACGGATTTTGTTTTCTACATTTACTCCGTTCAGGTAGGTATCTGGGCGTCCGGTTTCGGGGTTCAGGCGGAAAGAAATATGTATATCCTTTATTAGACTTTTCAGTTTTTCGGCATCTATGCGGTCACCCTGGAAAATACCATTCTCTATACTATATAATGTTACTGCCCGATACATGGCACCACTATCTATATATATGTAACCGATTTCGCGGGCGAGGTCTTTGGCCATAGTGCTTTTCCCGCAAGAGGAAAAACCGTCGATTGCTATTGTTATCTTTTTCATGACTTTTATGCTATAGTTATATAGGTATAACACCTGCAAAACAGAAAATTTCAATATTTCATTTAAAATTCTTGCCAAAGATACGGTATTTTTAAAATATCTCGTTACATTTGTGGCACAAAAGCACATGGAGGTTTTTGAAGGATTAAAAAAATGAAAATGGAGCGCCTATTGTGTAAAAAAAAACAGCAGAGCGTGAACATTCTTGGGAAAAGTGCTATATTTGCCCCAAATGAGAAACACTAAAATTATATTATAAATTATGGAAATTAAGAAATCACCTAAGGCAGACCTGGAGAGTAAGAAGTCGACTTGGCTGCTTGTCGGTTATGTAATCGTGCTCGCTTTCATGTTTGTTGCGTTCGAGTGGACAAAGCGTGACATCAAGATTGACACGAGCCAGGCTATTACCGACGTATTTTTTGAAGAGGAAATCATCCCTATTACAGAACAGCCGGAGCAGGTTACTCCTCCGCCTCCCGAAGCCCCTTCAATTGCAGAGACGTTGACTATCGTTGAAGACGATGCTGACGTGGAAGAAACGGCCATTGTATCTTCTGAAGAATTGAACCAGGCAGTGGAAATCAAATATGTTCCCGTAGCAGTGGAAGAGGAAGAACCGGAAGAACAGACTATTTTCGAGGTGGTAGAACAGATGCCTGAGTTCCCGAATGGTGGTATGGCTGGTTTGATGCAGTATTTGAGCAAGAATATTAAATATCCTACTATTGCACAGGAAAACGGAACTCAAGGCCGTGTAACTGTACAGTTCGTGGTTAATAAGGACGGTAGTATCGTAGATGCTAAAGTTCTGAGAGGCGTTGACCCGTATTTGGACAAAGAAGCTGTCCGCGTGATTATGGGCATGCCGAAGTGGAAACCCGGTATGCAGCGTGGTAAACCCGTTCGTGTTAAGTATACCGTGCCTGTAATGTTTAGATTGCAGTAATAAAATATCTATAAGTGGGAGAGGCTGCCGGAATGCAGCCTCTTTTCATTATCCGCTATTCCCTAAATTCTGAAAATGCCATGTTTACAGCTTCCGAGCTTTTAGAAAGAATAAATTCTCATATTGCAGAATTGCAGTTTACCCGTACTCCTCAAGGTTTATATGCTCCCGTTACCTATGTGTTGTCCATGGGCGGAAAAAGAATCCGTCCGGTATTGATGTTGATGGCCTACAATCTGTATCAGGAGGATATTACCCGTATTTTTAACCCTGCAACGGGGATTGAAGTGTATCATAATTATACTCTTTTGCATGACGACTTGATGGACCGTGCAGACCGTCGCCGTGGTAAGGAGACGGTACATAAAGTTTGGGATGACAATGCTGCCATCCTTTCGGGGGATGCAATGCTTGTATTAGCTTATCAGTTTATGGCTCAATGTCCGGTTGAACACCTGAAAGAGGTGATGGATATATTTAGCCTGACTGCACTGGAAATCTGTGAAGGACAGCAGCTGGATATGGAGTTTGAACATCGGAAGGATGTGAAGGCAGAGGAGTATCTGGAAATGATTCGTCTGAAAACTTCGGTATTGTTGGCTGCAAGCTTGAAGATTGGCGCTCTTTTGGGAGGGGCTTCTTCTGAAGATGCGGAGCAGTTGTATGATTTTGGCATGAACTTGGGTGTCGCTTTTCAGTTGAAAGATGATTTCCTGGATGTTTATGGCGATGCTGCCGTCTTTGGAAAGAATATTGGAGGTGATATTCTGTGCAATAAAAAGACCTACATGCTGATAAAGGCTTTTGAACATGCGGATGAGGAGCAGTTGACCCGCTTGAATGCTTGGGTGGATGCTGTTGCATTCAACCCGGAGGAGAAAGTTGCTGCGGTGACGGAACTGTATAACCGGATTGGCGTCAAGGAACTGTGTGAGAAAAAGATGGAAGAGTATTGTGAACGCGCAATGGAAAGTCTGTTGGCGGTGAAGGTGGCAGATGAAAAGAAAGAGGAATTGAAGAACCTGATGGCTAACCTGATGCATCGGGAAGTATAACTTTAAATCCGGGAGAAAATGCCTTATAGAAGATTGCCTAATACAGATCAAGCGAGAATACGGGCGCTGAAAGCAGTGGTCGTCAAGGGTGATATATGTAATGTGTATGATTTGGCCGTATCTTTGAAGGCGTTGACTGATGCGCGGAATTTTCTTACAAAGTTTGAAGCTGCGCAAGCTTATTATGCCGACTGTTTTGAGCGGCAGGCTCGGGCGGGACGTAAGCATCAGGCTAATGTAAAGACTGCCCGTCTGTATATTTCTCATTTTATCCAGGTGTTGAATTTAGCTGTCATCCGTTCTGAAGTGCGTATTGCTCATAAGGAATATTACGGTTTGGACACAAGCAACAATAATGTGCCTGATTTATCGACAGAGCCTGCCTTGGCAGAGTGGGGGCGTAAAATCGTGGATGGGGAAAACAAACGTATATCCCAGGGAGGAATTCCCATTTATAACCCTACGATTGCAAAAGTGAGGGTGCATTATGATATTTTCATGGATAGTTATGAGAAGCAAAAGAATCTTCAATCTTTGACAGCCCGCAGTTTGGACACCTTGGCTTCGATGCGTGCAGAGGCGGATGGTTTGATTTTGGATATATGGAACCAGGTTGAAAAGAAATTCGAGGAGGTCACTCCCAATGAGAAACGTTTGGATTTATGCCGTGATTATGGAATAATCTATTATTACCGTACCGGTGAGAAACGCAAAGAGTAAGTTGAAGAATGAGATTGATTGATTCACATTCCCATCTTTTTTTAGAAGAGTTTGCAGAGGATTTGCCTCAAGTGATGGCTCGTGCCCGTGAGGCAGGAGTCACGCATATTTTTATGCCCAATATCGATAGTACCACCATAGGACCTATGCTTCGGGTGTGCCGTGAATATAAAGGGTATTGCTATCCGATGATTGGATTGCACCCTACCTCTGTGGATGCGGATTATGAAAAGGAGTTGGAAATAGTGGCCCGGGAGCTGGCTTCACCGAATGAATTTGTTGCGGTTGGTGAGATTGGTATGGACTTGTATTGGGATAAAACTTTTCTCAGAGAACAGCAAAGGGGGTTGGACAGGCAGATTGAGTGGGCTTTGGAATACGGTTTGCCGGTAGTGCTGCATTGTAGGGAAGCGTTTGACCATATATATAATGTGTTGAAACCCTATCAGCAGACTCCTTTGAAAGGAATTTTCCATAGTTTTACGGGAACCTCGGAAGAGGCCTGCAGGATTATGGAATTTGCGGATTTCATGATAGGAATAAATGGTGTGGTGACTTTCAAGAAATCAACTTTGCCCGAAGTCTTGAAGAATATTCCTTTGGAACGCATCGTGCTGGAAACCGATTCCCCTTATCTGACTCCGGTTCCCAATCGAGGCAAGAGGAACGAAAGCGCATATGTTAAGGATACTTTGGTAAAGGTGGCCGGAATCTATGGGAACTCTCCTGAAAAGGTGGCCCAGGTTACTTCTGATAACGCTTTAAAAGTGTTCGGAATGCTCAAATAAGCTCTTTAAGATTTTAAAGTTTATTAATTTTGAGATTTTATTTAATATAAAACGGGGAGAATGAGGCAGAACAACAAAAAAAAGAATACATTTGTAGCTGAAAACGCTGGTGGTTCGCATTTTTTTTGTAATTTGCACCCGATTTCAGAAAAGGCGTCTATTGGAGAGATGCTCGAGTGGTTGAAGAGGCACGCCTGGAAAGCGTGTATACCCC
>OHUN01000629.1_pt1 | contig 20525 bp, 9 predicted proteins | sample 1579211 | NCBI WGS metagenome assembly OHUN01 (sample SAMEA3879560, study PRJEB24766) | human gut metagenome | biome: human-associated habitat; feature: feces | place: USA | collected 1985/1987
CTAAGGTATTCCTTATGGATGAGCCTCTTTCAAACCTTGATGCTAAGTTAAGAGTTCAGATGCGTGTTGAGATTTCTAAGTTACATAAGAGATTACAGACAACAATCATTTACGTTACACATGACCAGACCGAGGCACTTACTATGGGGGATAGAATTGTTGTACTTGATAAAGGCAAGATACAGCAGGCTGATTCTCCGGAGGTTATATATAATAATCCTAAAAATAAGTTTGTTGCAGGTTTTATCGGGCAAATGAATTTTATTGATGTAAATGTAATAAATGGTAAGTTTGAGATAAACGGACACCAATTTGAAGCAAATAAACAAATCAATGGAGAGGTTATTGCTGCAATTCGTGCAGAAAAAATGATTTGCGGGGATACTGTTCTTGCGGTAAAACCAGATATCGTAGAAATGACAGGCGGCGAAAGAATTATATATTTTAATTTGAACGGGAATAAATGTTCTGCCAGATTACCCCTGGATTATCCTATCGGCGGGCAAGTAGAGTTGAGAATATCTGAAAAAGACATGTATTTCTTTGATAAGGGAAGCGGAGAAATTATTTAGTATGAAAAAGTATAGAAATTTTATAATAATATTTTTTGTTGTATTGGCATTCTGTATTTCAATATGTTTCGTACCAATTGATGCAACAAGATTTATACCTGCAATTGAGGCACAGGTAACAAAAGATTTGGGTGTAAAAATACATATAGAAAGGCTAATACTTAGATTTGGTCCATCACTTAAGGTTAAGGCTCCTGTAATGCATATCATGTATGAGGATGGACAAAAATTTGGTCAATTTGATAATGTGAAGTTTTTCATACCTTGGGCGTCACTATTCAAAGATGATGTGATTGTAAAAAGATTATATGCTGATAAGTTCATTGTAAAAGTTAGTTCTAATGATAAATACTTAAATAAGCTTCTGGAAAAAATGAACTCTAAAGACTTTAATGAAATTCCAGATATGACTTTGAAAAACTATAGTATTTCTTACCTTGATGCCCCTAAAGATAAAAAATACAGAATAGCAGGAAATTGGTTAGAAATAGCAAAGGTCATTAATTTCGAGAACCTTAGATTAAAATCTACGGGAGAATTCTCTATCAATGATAAAAAGTTTTTATCTTATGATTTATCAATTCTTCCTAATATAAAAATGTCTGAAAAGACTCCGGATATTGATATTGAAGCCTTTCTTGAACAGATGGAAACTTTAGATTTCCATTCTGATATAATTGCGGATTTAAAACTGTATAATAATTTGAATGGGGACTTACAGATATCAGGGCTTATTAATATTGATAATATATCTGTTCTTGACCCTGATAAAAGAACACCAAAAAGCTTTATATATTTAACTTTTTTAGGCGATAAAGTAGGGGTGCTCTCAAATATATATGCTTCAAATGATAAAAAAGTTTATATTGACGGAGTAATAAATAATTCTAAAAAACGCAGTTTGGATTTGAAAGTTAAGACAGATGAAATAAAGCTGCATGACTTATATCAAAAAGTTAAATTGCTTGCAGATTTCTCAAAATACAAGGCCATTGATTCTATTAACGGCCAGCTAAAAGCTGATTTTACAATAAAAGGCGATTTGAATAAGCTTAAATCAGCAGGCTTTCTTAAGATTTCAAATGCTTCAATAAAAGCAAATGGTATTGATATTAATAATATAAGTTCAAATATTGATTTTTCAAATAATGTAATAAATATTACAGATGCAGTAGGGTATGTTAATAATGCCCCTATTATGGTAAAAGGAAAGATTGATAAAAATATTGATATTGAAGTTCTGATGCACAAAGTAGAACTGAAACATCTTTGTCCTGCGAGCTTCGGGATAAAAAGCGGTATAGCATCGCTTGTTGCTAATATCGGCGGTACATTAGAAAATGTTACACATAAAGAAAATTTACAGATTGAAAACTTTAAATGCATAAATAATGACAATAAGCTTGCTTTTTCATCATTGAAAATTGATACTAACAAAGATAATATAGCATATATTAATAATATTGCTATAAATACTGATAAAACAGAGCTCATAAAATTACCTCTCTTAAAGCTTTATATTGAGAGAGATACTATAAAAGTTCCGGAAACAAATGTATTTTTACCAAATTCTAAGCTTAGCGCGAAAGCAGAAATTACAAATTACAATACAAAAGATTTGACATTTAATGTAGGGCTTAACGGGTCTGTCAACTCGAGGGATATAAAAGCAGTAAAAACAAATTATGCTGTATATCCTATTAAGTTATCTGTTTATGGCAATTCTAGTATTCAAAATATAATTGCACAGGTTGTAATGGAGAAAGCTCTAATACTTGACGAGCCTTCATTGGTTAACTTTGTGTCTAAAATTGAAAATCAAAATCTGAAAATAGAAGATTTAAGTGTTTCTCCATTTTCAGGCAAGCTTTCCAATGATTTTAAGCTTAATGTAAAAGGTCAGAAAAAGTTAATAATTACGGGAAATGTAGATAATCTTGCTTCTGAACCAGCATTTAAAAATTTACGAGTTTTTATACCTCAACAGCTTAATATTACATATTTTGATACAATCGCACAGTTAAAAGGGGATATTTTCATAAACGGAAAAATTAAGAAACCTGATATTGTAGGTCAAATAACAGCTCAAAATGTAATTAATCAGTTCTTACAGCTTGCAATAAATAATCTTACAGTCGACTTTAATAAGACGGTTGCTGTATTAAATGCACCTCAGGTGAAGATTGCAGATTCAGTCATGGGAATAAATTCAACAATATCGACTGATATTTCGAAAGAATTGCTTGTAAAAAATGTGAGTGTAAAGTCAAAATACGTAAATACAGATACTTTCCTTATGTATAAAGACAGTCCTGCATTTAAGCAAGTACCTTTAAGCATAAATGAAGGTAAGTTCTACTCTGAAAAGCTTCTCGCTAATATTTACAACTCTCCTCTTTATTTATCAGCTTTATCAACTGATTTTAGCTTAAAAAATAATAACCTGATGATGAAGAATATCTCTTCTGAACTGTTTAACGGCAAGTTAGCCGGTTCTATGGAGTTTAATCTCAAAGACGAACATTTTAGTTCGAATATACAGGCAAGAGGTGTTAGTGCTGCACCAATTTTTGATATAGTATCTACACGTAAAGATTCTGTAAGCGGGGTTATGGATTTTGATACTTCTATGAGCGGTAATTTAAGTTCTAAGCAATCTCTGAATGGTAATATAAAATTTATAGTGCATAATGGGCGAATGGGAACGCTCGGCAAACTTGAACATTTGTTGTATGCACAAAACGTAATTGCAGATAACATGCTGCGCACTTCACTAAGCGTTGTCACTAAAGCAATAACATTGAAGGATACAGGACTCTTTAAATATTTAAGAGGCGATGTAGACTTAAAAGACGGCATAGCTCAGGTAAAATTCCTGCAGTCGCAAGGACCTCTTATGGCATTGTTTATAAAGGGAACGTATAACCCTGATACAGATTATGCAAAATTGGTTGTATTAGGACGTTTATCTGATGAAGTTATTTCCGGCTTAGGTGCGTTTGGGGATTTTTCATTTAATAAGCTTATGGTAATGCTGACCGGTGAAGATAATAAATATAATATTTTGCCGGAAGACTTTGAAAAACTTCCTCAGCTGACTATGAAAAATACTAAAGAGTTTAGAAGTGTAATTAATGGTATAGTAGATAAACCAAGTTCAGTACTTTTGTTTAACTGGATTTCCTATACTCAAAAATCATACAGACAAAAGGATGTGCCTATGACAAATATCAAGGTGCCGGAGTTTGTAGATACACTTCCTTATTAATAAATTAGTTCATTTATATGATTAGCTGAAAACGTATTTTTAGTTTATAATATTATACATGGATTTATTGAAGGCAGGGCAAAAATTAAGTATTTTGTTTCAAAAAGAAGATAGCTTAGTAGAAATTGCTTGTGTAATTTCAGCATTGCTTGAAGATAGAATTGTAATTGATTTACCACAGTACTTCATGAGATATATAGAATACCTCGATGTAGGCTGCAGTTTGACTATTAAAGCTTTTTCTAAAATAGGTACTGTAGATTTTAATACTATCGTTATTACTTCTCCTCTTGAGGATGAATTTTCGGTTGAGCTTGACTACAATGCAATGAAATTAACGCCAAATGATGAAATTCCTGTTGTCGATGCTGTCGAAACTCTTAATATTACAATGGGGGAAAAGTTTTTCAAAGTTAGTACTTTTGAAATTGCGACAGAATATCTTAAGTTTTATTGTGATTATGAGTTTAAGCTTGATGATACTTTTGACTGTGAGTTAATATTACCTAAAAAGTGTGGTATAATTAGATTTAAGGGCACAGTAACTTATATTGATCCGGTTTATGATAATGAATACCAGATATCATACTCAAATATGGTAGATGAAGACAGGCAGACACTATTATATTATATGTACTTATACAGCAACAGCTCTGATTAGGAAAGATTATGAAAAAATTAGCAGACGATAGAGATAACATAATTAATAAAAAAGAAAACAAAAATAAAATGTTTGACCAGATAGAAAGATGCCGTTTGGATTTACAGAAAGACCCTACCAATCCTGCATTGCATGTTAGGCTTGGTGATTTATATATGAAGTGGCATCTGGATATTTATAATGCCTGTCAGTATATAGATGAGGCTATTACTGAATACCAGCTTGCTATGGAATCGTTAATTGATTCTTGTGAAATTTATTATAAAATAGGAGTCGCTTTCTATCATAAAGGAGATTTGGATAAGGCTATAAACTACTTTACTATGGCTTTAGAAAAGAAAAATAACTATTATGAAGCATATTATATGCTTGCAGAAACTTTTGTTAAAAAGGCTCATTTTACTGATGCTATAGATGCAGCACAGGCTGCTATTATTTCTTCTAGATTAAAATCTTCAAGTGCACATTATTTGTTGTGTAAACTTTATGAAGCATCAGCGTTTAAAAATACAAAAACTAAGCTTAAAGCTTTTTATGAAAAGATGATGGCAGCACTGCTCATTCCTTTTGATAAAACTGCGCAGCAAAATATTATAAGAAACCTGTCTTATATGCGTTTCCTTCCTCTATTTTTAAAAGGTTTTTATGCTATTCAGGTGAAAGATTTTTCAAAAGCAATACAGCTTTATAAAGATGCAATAGAGCGAGCTCCAGGTTTTGCACCTTTGTATTGTGTACTTGGCGATATATACCTGTCTACGGGGTATTTTGAAGATGCTATTACAGAATATAAAATGGCAATATGGCTTGATTCATTTAATATTGCAGCCTATAGACACTTGTGCAGGGCTTATGAAGAACAGGGAGATTACAATCAGGCTATAGATGTTTATATTAAATTAATTGCAATGGCGCCTAATATGCCTGATTTATATTCTAATTTAGCAAATATTTATTATATTAAAGGTGAATTTGATTTAGCCATATCAAATTACCAGACTGCAATTACCCTTAATCCAAATAAAACTTGGACCAGTGTTATAGCTCAAACTATGGGGTTTGTCTATCAGGAAAATAAATCTGATCCGGATGCTGCAATATCTGCTTATCAGACTGCGTATGTATTGACACCGGATGATATTGATATTTATGTTAATCTCGGAAGTGCTTTTTATGACAAAGAGGATTATAATAATGCACTTGCAGTATACAGGCAGGCTTTAGAACTTCAGCCTTACAACGCAAAAATACATTGTAACCTCGGTTTCTTATACTGGGGCAAGGGGGATACTGAAGAAGCTATAAAGTCTTATGAACTGGCAATTAAATACAATAAAAATTATGATATTGCCTACAATAACCTTGGGGTTATTTATCTGGATGATTTAGGCAGAGTTAATAAAGCAATTGAATTGTTTAAAAATGCTGTGGATGCAAATCCTAACTACGCACTGGCGCATTTTAATCTTGCAAGAGCAACTTCTATTGTAGGCGATAAAGTAGAAGCTGCAAAGCTTTATCAAACTGCGCAGGATATAAACAAAATAACTCAAGAAATTGATCCTAGAGATATTGCTGATAAAATCAGCGAATTATTTGAGTCTTAACACCCCTTTACCTTTAAATTTCTTAAGGGTATAATGTAATAATATTGGAATAAGCATATGACTGAAGATGATAAAACAGGGATTTCCCATTTAATAGAAAAAGAATTGAACTCCGCAGATAAGATACTCAAGCCTGATTTTAACCAAAAAACGGGACGTGAACTGTTGGCATTTTATTTGCAGTCAAAATTTAAACAAGTATTAGCATATGATAATAAAGCTGCCGAGCCGATTTTTGTTGAGGTTCGGTATGATTTTATTCAGAAGTTTTCCAGACGTTTAATCCAGAATCCGGAAAAAAGAATAATGATAGGTATTACAGGCGAGTCTGCTTCGGGTAAATCAACAATATGCAAGGAAATTCAAAATGTTATAAAACGTTTTAATATGCCTGTTACAATACTAACTACAGATAATTATTTTAATGATATTTCTGAATTAATAAAAAAATTCGGAACATTTGATAATCTTAGAGATAACGGCTATGACGTTGACTCTCCGAACAGCTTTCAGCTGGATATTTTAAAAGAAGATTTAGATAAAATTTCACACGGTGAAGATGTTTATTCCCCTGAATATCTGCTAAATGGTACCGGAGTTTCTGTGCCAAAATCAAAATTTGTACCTTCTAATAAAATTGTTGTAGTTGAGGGTATGGCATCAATGTTCGGTGAAAATAAAGATATATTTGATATTAAAGTCTATGTAGAAACGGATTTGGAACTAAGAAAAGAGCGCTTCTTAACAAGGGCTTACACAGAACGTAATCAAGACTTAGAAAATGCTAAAAAACACTGGGAATATATTCTTGGCGCAGGTGAAAAATATGTAAAACCATTTAGATCAGAGGCTGATATTATAATAAATGGTGATACAAATCTTACTTATTTCTCTCAGATTTTAGAGTATATCCATACTATTACGAATAATTTTAACTAGATATTTTGCAAGGCCTTCTCCCATAGAAAAACAAGATGGAATTATGCGAAGAGCAGCCTGAGCTTCAAAATCAGCTGATATACATCGGCCAGCAACAAATAATCTGTCTTTTACCATAAGAGCTTCAATAGGAAGCTGATATTCTTTATAAACTTTTTCAAGCGTAGAGCTGTCTTTTTTATCCGAATGTATGTCTATAGGGTAATTTGAGATAACTACAGGATTATCAAATTTTTTCCCTTCTTTTAAATCGTCCTGTGTATAGATATATTTGCCTTTTACTCTATTCGAAACCCTTATGCCCAGTGTGTTTGCAATTGATGAAATATATGCATTTTTAAATCCTGTAAAGTATTTTTTACAAAATTTTGATAACCTTAAAATGCTTCTACGCCCCTCAATATAAGGATTAGAGGATGTATCCAATAGCCGTGGACAGTTAAATGCAATAGAATCTGGAGTCCCTGCTACTGAAAATATCTGAAAATAGTTAGAGTCCGCCTCTGTAATATCTCCATTCTCAATAGCAGCCTTAAATACAGGCTTAAGAGCCCAGTTTTTATTGCTATCCCAGGTATATGCAGTAGATAAGTATATTTTTCCGTCAATAGTACAACTAGTTGTAACATCTCTGTCTTTATCAAGCTCCATAATCCATTTGGAAAATTCAGTTGTATTTACGCCAGACATTATAAATCTTAAATTAACCGGCTGTGAATTTTTACCATTACTTGCCGTTAAAAATTCACAATTTAATTTTTGACAAATTTTTGCATCACCAGTTGCGTCTATTACATACTTCGCTTCGATAGATAACAATAACTCTTTGTTTAAAGGTATTAGATTATCATTCTCTACCGTTACGATATATGATGATAATTTTTCTTCTATTTTTCTTATATTTGCTTCAAAAATTATTTTGACGCCGGCCGAAATAAGCATATCATCAAGAACTATTTTTGTAAGTTCAGGATTAAACCATCCTTTATTTCCGTCAGAGTAAGTTATTGCGCCTTCTAATACAGCCAGTTTATTGTATAAAGTTTCAAAAAACTCTGTATTTATTGCATTTTTGGAGGTTTTCATAGCCGGAATAACCAGTGAAGAAGTAATAGAGCCTCCTAAAAAGGAGTTTTTTTCTATAAGAAGTACTTTAAGTCCATATTTTGCAGCGATATATGCACAAGCACATCCTGCAGTTCCCCCTCCTGCAATTACTACATCGTATTTATTCATTTTTAAGGCTCCTTAATTTCATATATTTCGAAGAACTCATCAGGTCGCTGTGTCGGAATTCATATTCTCTTAGTTCCATAATATCTTTGCTGTCAAAAGAAAGATTAGGATCATGGTATGGAATACCGGCTTTTGTATTGCATAATCCTATTTCATATGTATTTAACGGATGTTTAATTTTTGTTTTATCTTTAGAAGCAATAGTTCCAATTACTCTGTTTGTTTTTTTATCGTAGATTTTTCCAACATAGAATTTATTTTCAAGAAGAGTATTTCTCACCTGAGCAGATGTAGAGTAAGTCATAAGCAGTCCCGAATCAGATATACGTTTGTATAGTTCAGCAATAAATTCAACAGACCATAGCTGCGGAGCTTTTGTATAGGTAAATGCGTCTAGGAATATAAGGTCGTATTCGCCTTTAAGCTGTAAAATGGTCTTTCTTGCATCATTTATGTAGAAATTGACGTTAAAAAGGCTCTCAGCAGTCTTAAATTTCATCTTTTTATATCGCTTCGATAAATGGGCATAATATATATTATGTAAGAAGGCCGATAAATTAAATCTGGATGACTTATGATACCCCCAGATTTGATTAAAACGCGCATATTTTATTGAAGGCTTATCAAAAAAACTCCGATTTTTCTTTTCTCGAAGAATTTTTTTTAGGTCTTTGTTTAAATATTCTCCTTCGAAATGTTCATACAATCTATTCATTATGATGTAGTTTACATAAGGATTAATTTTATATTCTTTTTCTATGTGCATATTTCTAAATTTTAAATCTAAAAGCTCATTGATACTCTTTTTATTTTTAGGAGCAAAGCGTGATGCGATTTCTATAAACAATTTTTTGAGGGTGTAGTATGTATCAAAGCAATTTAAAATTTTTGGCACAATACTTTCGTAAATTTCTTCGGGAGTTTTAACTGTTCTAAAAAATGGTGATAATTTTACAAGTTCTTCATTTATATCCAAGCAGTCTATAGAAAAGCAATAATTTTTATCATCACATCTCGTTTCGTTATATGGCGATAAACCTTTGGCTTTCCTTATTAAATTATTAATACCTATCGAAACGAGATTAAACAGTTTAATAAATATATTTTTCTTTTTGAATTTTACATGATTTATTAAAAAACTCATTAAAGCTTTTGTATTGTAACCAATTCCATAACACACATCTAAAACTTTTAAGTTTTCAAAATCAAAATTATCAAGATTAGCAGGAAGAATAAATTTTTCCCATGCTTCTGTTAAAGCTCCGAATTTGGAGTGGTAAACATCTTTATCAGCATAAGAATACAGTCCTATAGATCCGTCTTCTGTAAAATATGGCTCATAATCCCTCATAACCCTTATTATATCAAGCTTTTAGCCTAAAAGCAAGAGATATTTTCTTTTGACTTTTCCCCATTTAAAAGTATATAATAATATAAAGAATTGAGGGTTGAGTTATGAAAAGATTGTTGAAGATATTGATTTTATTGAGTTTGACGACTCAGGTGTCGTTTGCAAAAACATATCAGCCTGTTCCGTCAACAGTTAAACTTCCTGCAAAGTATACTCAGGAGTACATAGATAGTATTTCTGATGAATATAAAAATGTTTCAGACGAGCAGATTTTTCACGTAGCGTTAGACATGCTAAAGGGTACTTCTGGAGATTTTTCTCGGAAAGCGATTCTAGGATATAATGTAACACAATATCCAGTAAAAGTTATGTTTAAAGACTTATCAGAAATAAATGAAGCCTATTCTACATTTGATGCTATTGGCTGGAAAAAGAAGGGAAAATTATATATATATATTAATCCTAAACACGAGTACGCACCTCCTGGAGCAATAGCTGCACTTCTGGCTCACGAGGCTATTCATCAGGATGAATATAATTCTTTGAGCGAAGAAACATATGCCTGGACAATGGAGGCTGTTGTTTGGACTGAAATCCTAAAGATGTTTCCTGAATCAAACAATTTGGAATCAGCGCTTGTAACACGTGAAAATATTCTTAAACAGCTTCTTGAAAAAGGCAATCACACAAACAAATACATTAAAAAGACAGTATATGCCAATGAAGGGTATAAAAATCTTCCGCTTACTTCTCCAGGCTTTTCTAATCAATAAAGAATGAATAATAATCATCTTGGGTTTCCTTATGTATATTGATTAACTGTTATTCTTGATGTTAAATTGTGTTATGAATAAAAAGCAGTTACTTATATTTATATTGTCCGTATTAATTTTAGTAATATTTAACAAAGTTTTTTTGTCAACTTTTACAAAAACTAATGCATTCTTTTCGCGACAGGCTTTAGTTAACAGTGAAGAGGTCGCACCGCAGAAGTTATTTGATAAGACCTGGAAGATTATAAATAAAGAATTTTACGAGCCTAGCTTAAACCATCAGAATTGGGCTCGATGGAAATACCGCTATCAAGGTCAGATTAAGACAGAAGATGACGCGAGAGTTGCAATTGATACAATGATTGCTAGTTTAAATGAGCCATATACAAGATTTATGACCAGGAAGGACTATGAGGACTTAACGACTTCCATAACTTCCAAAATATACGGTATTGGTGTAAATATATATTCAAATTCCGGAAAAATCGAGATTTTCAATGTAATGCCAGCAACTCCGGCGGAGTTTGCACAGCTAAAACAAGGGGATATTATCACTGCTGTAAACGGCAAAGATATAAGCGGTATGAACGTTTCAGAGGTAGCATCTCTTGTAAGAGGGCCTGAAAACAGCGTTGTTGAATTAACTATACTAAGAAATAATAAAAAAATCTCAAAAAAGATTAAGAGAAAAGAAATAAAGATAAAAACAGTAAAGAGCTCTATCGTAGATAATCATATAGGTTACATACAAATAATCAGCTTTATGAGCGGTTCAACACCAAATGAGTTTGTAGAGGCTCTTGAAAATACAAAAAATACAGATGCATTAATTCTTGATTTGCGTGGAAATACAGGCGGGTTGCTGGATAATGCTGTATTTATTGCAGATATTTTTATCCAGAAGGGCACAATCGTAGATATAATTTATAGGAATGGTTATAAAAAATCTATTAAAGCCCAGGATGAAATGCTTCCGCTGAATAAACCAATAGTAGTTTTAGTAAACGGCGCGAGTGCAAGTGCCAGCGAGATTCTGTCGGGAGCACTAAAAGATTATCATAGAGCAACGCTTGTTGGCAAAAAAACATTCGGTAAAGGGCTTGTGCAAAAGGTTGTACCTCTGCCAAATCAAACAGGTGTTAATATTACTATTGCCAGATATTTAACGCCGAATGGCACTGATATTAATAAATTAGGAATTAAGCCTGATATAGAAATAGGCAATGATTATGATTTGCTTATTGATACAAAAAATGATGTACAGTTGGAAAAAGCGAAAGATATTTTAAATGATAAAAACAGAATTAGAAGCGCTAAGAAATAAGGGACAGCTCCGAAGTATCCCGAATATTCAGGCGAAATCAGACGGCAGGATAATCATTGATGGGACAGAGTATATAAATTTTGCTTCAAATGATTATCTTGGAATCAGTACCAAAGCAGAGCTGGAAAAAGAATTTTTGAGTGTTACTAAAAGTATGTTATCTTCTGCTTCAGCAAGGCTTTTAAGCGGAAGTTCTCCTGAGTATGTCGATTTAGAACGGACAGTAAGCAGAATTTTTAATAAAGAAGCTGCCCTTATTTTTAATACAGGTTATCAGTGTAATCTGGGTGTTGTATCAGCTCTTATAGATAAAGGGGATGTAATATTTTCGGATAAGCTGAACCATGCAAGTATAATTGATGGAATGCAGCTTTCAAGAGGTGATTTTTTCAGGTATAAACATTTTGACTATGACAATCTTGAGAAACTCTTACAAAAGAAACGTGGTGAGTATAATCGGGCACTTATTGTTTCTGAATCTGTATTTAGTATGGATGGTGATGTTGTAGATATTGACAGGCTAGTGGAATTAAAGAATAAGTACAACTGTCTGCTAATGATTGATGAAGCACACGCATTTGCCTGCTATGGAGATACGCTGGCGGGTGTATCATTCGGAAAAGATGTTGATATTATAACAGCAACTTTTGGCAAAGCGGTAGGTTCATTTGGTGCATTTTGTGCTGCAAACAGTGATATAATAACGTATTTGATAAATAAAGCCCGTTCCTTTATTTTTTCAACATCTATTCCACCTTTGAATATTGCATGGTCGAATTGGCTTCTAACTGAACAACGTAGCTATCTTGAGTCACAGAAATTAAAACTTCAGAAACTTACAGCCGATGTTCATTCACTATTAAAAACAAAAGGGATTGAAACAGTATCATCGTCACATATAATACCTATAGTCATCGGTAGCAATGATGATACTCTACAAGTATCAGAAAAATTGAGAGCATTGGGGTATTATATACCGGCAATTCGTCCTCCGACCGTGCCGGAAGGTACATCACGCTTAAGAATATCTTTAACAGCAGATTGTAGAATTGAAGATTTTGTAGGGATTTTGTCCCATATTTAGCTTTTTGTTAAGAAATATTAAGTCTTAAAAATAAATTAACATAACATTTTGATACAAATGTTATGTTCTAATTCGTTACTAAATTAATTATAGCATACCTTTCAGGAGTTGTGAACCCTTGAAAATTTTTTGTTTTTATATAAATTTAAATAATAATTAAAGTTTCAATCCCTGCTAATATAGGAAAAATCATTATTAGAGCAACATAACATTTGTATCAAAATGTTATGAATTTAAGTAACGAATAAATAAGAAAGAAATCTCAGAGTATTTATCACGACTTGCATTTGTATTGTAAACAAGTGCAGGGTATGAATATTTGTCTGAAAATCTCCATAATCATTGCAAATGTTACTTTATTGAAATGTATGGAGTAGGTATTGGGCAAATCCAATACCTCTTTCTTTAATAACCCCCACGATGGTTGGAAAATATAGGTAATTAAGGTGACAATATCATTCAGCGGACTGGCATCCGGTTTAGATACATCTTCTTGGGTAGAATCGCTTGTAGCACTAAAACAAGCAAAGATAGACACGCTTGAAGAAGAAAAAGAAACGGTATTGCTGTCCAAAGAAACGCTTGATAATATTAAATCCTTTTTTACATCTTTCCGCTCAATGATAGAAAAAGTAACAGATGCAAAATTTGGCGTAGCATCAATGGATTTATTTGCTCAAAACCTTGCTACATCAAGCAATTTAGATATTCTAACAGCATCCGCAACAACAGAAGCGGAAGAAGCAGAATACAATGTGCAGGTTAATGAACTTGCGACTAATACCGCAGCAAATAGTAATTACAGCTATATGACTACAGTAGTTAAAACAACTACGGCGACAGCAGATTCTAAGCTTATCAACCTCGGTATTAAAGCCGGTAACATAGGTGTTAATGTTAATGGAGTTGAAAGAGGTATCACTATCACAGAGAATGAAACGATTCAATCTCTTATAGACAAATTTAACGAAATTGGAGTAAATGCATCTTTTAATGAAAAAACAGGGTTATTCTCTGTTGATATTAGCGCGGATGACATCAACGATATCGGAAACACAGGAATTGTTGAAGGCTTACATCTAGAAGGTGTAAATGAGGGTTACGAAAGTAATGAGCTTAAAACCTCTTCTACCGATACAATATTTTCAGCTGCAACTGAAGATACCTTATTGTCAGAACTTGGAGTTAAAACTGGTGTAATAACTGTTGAAGCCAATGATAAGAGTTATAATATCACAATAGATACAGATTCTACACTTAGTACACTGATAGAAGATTTTGCAGATATTGATGTTCTTGCAACGCTCTCTAAAGAAGGTTACCTGACAATTTCAGACGCAAAAATAACAGGTGAAGGCACGACTAATTTTACTGATGCTTTGGGGCTTGAATTTGATGTTTACTCAAATTCACAAACATCCGGGAATTTGTCACATGAAACCATCATTACACAAGTTACAACAGCAACATCAGATACACTTTTATCAGAACTTGGAGAAGGAATTAATATTACAAACGGGCAAACAGTAATAATAAAAAACTCCAATAACGAATTATCTACAATAACAATAAACCAGACAACAACACTTGGAATGCTTTTGGAAGAAATGACTAATGCTGGTTTGTATGCAAACTTAAATAATGACGGTACAATAGAAATTACCGGTGGAACTATTACAGGCGGGAGTTTTGACGCGATAGCTGCATTAGGATTAAAAGTAGAGCCACACTCGTCAATGACAACAGGTAAACCTCTTACAGAAACTGTTGAACATTTTGAGTTGGTAACAATGGATACAATGCTTGTTGACGATCTTAAAGTAAGAGCAGGATATCTTGAAGTTACAGACGCTAATGGCAATAAATTCTATGAAAAAATATACCACGGTCAAACCCTAGGTGACTTTATGGCTGACCTTGGCAACCTCGGAATATATACAAAACTCCGTGATGATGGCGTTTTAGAAATTACCGGAGGTGCTTTCGCAACACTTTCTGATGATAGAGTAAAACAATTAATCGCAGATGGAACAATTAGAGAAAATGATGCAAGATACATGCAAGGTTCAGATATACTAACAGCTCTTTATGGCTCTCCTGTTATTTCTACCAATCAAATAACAGTTGCATCTACATACTCCAAAACACAAGCTTTAACGCATAAAGTCACAAATACCATCAATGCGTCATTAACTACTACACTAGGAAATCTAGGACTTTCAGGAAATGGCACTGCTATATTTGAAGTCAGAGGAGAAAATAGGACTATTAATGTCACTCAAACAGATAGCATAAAAACTTTTATTGATAAATTAAAAAATGTAGGAATTGAAGCATCTTGGGATTCTGATACACACAAAATTACTATCGAAAATGCTGTAATAAACGGAGGAACTTCAAATCTTGCTGATGTCTTGAACTTAACAAAAACCTTATCCGGCAAATATGTTACTTCTAATGCGCTTTCGAAAAAAGAAACTATCACGGTAGATGCTACTGAAGCTACAAGGCTTGCTGAATTTGGCATATCTAATTCGATGTCAGCGGCACAAAGAACCATTAATTTGTATAACTCAGATGGTTCACTCGCCGGCTCAATTACTGTAAATGAAGATACAACTATTGGAAACCTGCTCGATTTTATCAACACACACAACAATATAACTTCCAGTTTTAAGGATGGCATTTTTGTTGTTGATAATGGATATATTCAAAATACAGTCCTTGAAAATAACATGGGACTTGACACAAGCAACAAATCTTCGTTTGCTCTTGGTAATAGCATCACTATAACAAACGTTGTTTCTGCCACTTCTACTACAAAACTTGATGAAATAATTTCCTTTTCAGACGGAACAATTTCAGTATATAACAAAGATCACACGCTTGCTGGGACTTTTAAGCTTGATGGAACCAGTACCATAAATGAATTTTTTGGAGCATTGAGCCAATATAATATCAGCGCTACAATCAATGATGGTATAATCTCGTTAATTTCATCTGATGGTGCCTATATTAAAGGAGATATCGTTGACGCACTTGGCATAGAACTTCGTTCAGAATTTGTAACAATAACAAGCGGAACCTCTAACACTTCTTCTGAATCTATAAAATATCTAGTGACTCTAAATGCAACAATGACGGATGATTTTCTTTTAACAACAGGTATGGAGAAAGATAGAGAATATAGTATAGTATACAACTATATTGACCCTGATAAATTCTCTCCTAATGGTAATTTAGGAAGTTTACAGCCTCTTCATACATATACTGTTAAGTATACAGACAGTGATTTTATAATAAATGGCCCAACATCATACACTATTAGTTTAGAAGATACACTTACATTTGCAGAATTTTTTAATGCATTCGCAAGTAGTTTAGGCGTTAATGGTTCAATCGATGATGGTATCGTTCAACTTGATACTAATAACGATGTTTATTTGACTGGAGATTTTATTACTGATGTATTAAAAATCTCTCCAAATTCTAATACAACAATAACTAAAACTATCGGTATATCAAACACCGGTACATCTCAAAGTTATCTTTCAGTAACTCAAGAAGTTACGACATACTCTTACGAAACAGTATTTCATGGAACAACCACTGTCACAATAACAACTACTGCACAAGCAACAGAAACTGTTACTATAACAATGACAACAACTGTAGGTGGTGGTTTAACATTCCCTAGCCTGGATTCATATTGGAGCGATATTACTGGAGGAGGGATTACCAAAATTGACTTGAATTATGATGGTTTCACCACTGTATATACCCCAAAAACTTGGGATACAGTACGAGATTTTGTCGATGAACTAAATTCGATATTTCCAGAAACAACAGCTACAATAGATGAGAACGGGGTACTTACATTTCATATAAAAACAACTCACCTTGACGGAGAGTCTCAACCAGCGAACCTTACAGGTTCCATATCATTCACAGCAAAAGATGGTACAGTTTGGACATCTTCAGTCACTTCCGAACCCAGAGTATATGTTACTACAACAATTATACCGACTTCATCGACAAAGCTTGGCACCTGGCGTGAAGCAAAAGAAAAAATGACTCTAACAATTGATAAAACAAATGCCACTTCTCAAACATTCACATTTGGAAAGGAGGATACTGTCGGAGATGTTATTACAGCATTAAACGAGGTTTTAAAAGCCAAAAATGGAGGAATAACATTAGAAGATGGGAAGTTATTAATCAAAGCAGAAGGTATAACAATAGGTGAAACAATAACATCAATATCCGGCGATATTGCTGATATGCTTGGTATTTCAATTGATACAAATGATTATAATATAGGAAAAATTTACCCAACTACTTCATCCTCTGAGGTATACGCATCTGATGGTACACTATACGAAGCAGATGAGCTACTTTATACATTGTTCCGAGAAACAATGCCAACAGATGATTTTATAGTAACCATAACATGTCTAACAACTGATAGCACAGCACAAAAAAATGTAGTTCTAGACTTAAAAACAGAAACCCTAGAGGATTTAATATCAAAACTCGCTTCAGTGGGTATTACTGCTAAATATGAAAACCATAAACTTACCATCGGAGATAATAATGATACGGCAATCGTGCTTTGGGAACCGAATGGTCTTCTTGGAAAATTTAATATTGATATAGGTTCAAATTCAATGATGTCAATTGACAAAGAACTTGATATTACCAAAGAATATGTTGATGCTAAGTATGAGTGCAACATAAACATGTCTGCAGGTATTATTGATAACGGTGAGGGATACATTGATTATATAACAGGAACAAAAACTATCACTATTTCAACAACTGCAACCGGTTCAAAAACAATAACAGTAGACATCACTGCTACATGCACAGCGACACAAACAGTTCCTGTTACAGTAACAGAAATGATGACATTGGATTCCTCTTTTGCACAACTTGGCATGTGGGGAAGTTCAGAATATATAAACGTCATGTACGAGGGGACGGAGTATACTATAACCATAACATCCGACAATACTGTATGGGATATGGTTTCAGCTCTCGGAGGGTACGGTATCTCCGCAATAATTCATAATGGAGCTATAACAATTCAGGGTACGCATAATGGTTATATTACTTCTATGTCTAGTGGTGTAAAAGATGCTTTAGGGATGAATTATGTATATCAATGGAGCGAAACCCGGCCATACCAAAATTATACATATTTAGGTTCAACACTAACAATAGAAGAAACAAGGACACTGGCAACAGACACAACTTTGTCTGAACTGGGCTTTAGTGGAAGTGGTACAATTAGCGTAAACTATGAAGATAATAGTTATACTATTACATTCAAAAATGAGGCCACAATCGATGATATCATTACATCGCTTGCTGGTTTAGGTATAAATGGATATGTATTAGACGGGCGTTTAACTCTTCGCGGGACGAAGAATGGATATATTACAAATATATCCTCTAATCTACAAACAGCATTAAAACTAAAAACTGCTGGTAATGGAAACACCTGGACAACTACAGTAGACGAAATATGCACAAACACAAATTCCGACAGACAAACACACTCTGTTATTGCTAACATGGACAAGGATACCCTGCTTGCAGATCTTGGAATTAACGGTGGAAACATTTTAATTACACAACAGGGGGTAAATTATACTGTTAATGTTGATACAACAAAAGTAAAAACAGTTTCTGATTTTATGAATTTACTTGCAGAACATGGATTCAATTCTCAGATTGATGCAGAAGGCCGTTTAGTAGTTACCGGGATAGGAGAAAGTTGTTTAAAATCACTCACTGGCGGTTCAAACATTCTTGATATATTTGGACTCAAGAACTGGGATATGGGTTCTGTATCTCAGACATCCAATGAATTAAATGATAAGCAAACTATTGTAAAAGAAACAACTTTGGATACTAAATTGAATGAACTAACTGATGCTGCAGGAAATAGTCTTGGTATAACAAGCGGTAATATTTATGTATATCAAGATGGAACAAGATATCTTGTCAATATTAACAATAACGACACTCTTAAGACATTAGCGGCTAAACTTTCGCAGTATGGTATTAGCATGAAGCTTTCTTCTGATGGAAAACTTTATTTTGAAGGAAATAATAATAGTTATATGACAACAAATGGTATTTCATCAGGCGCTTCTAATATCTTACAAAAATTAAATATACTAAATAACTGGTCAGAAAGATATGATTCAACAAGTGACAACCTATCTTATACTGTTGTTGTAAATAATGTAGTTAATAATTCAACTAAACTTAGCGATTTGCAAGATGAAACAGGAACAAACCTTGGAATTACAGAAGGTACATTCTACATTTATAACAATGGCGTTAGAAGTACTGCTACTATAACAGCCGATATGACTGTAAATGATTTAAAAGCAATGCTTGCAGAGCATGGCTTAATAGTTGATATTTCACAAAATGGAGAAATATCTGTTGGTGCGTACGGAAATACTTACTTAGCAAGTTCAGCTCTTGATGGACAAAATTCAAATATTGTTTCTACACTATTTGAAGAATGGGATTTTGTTAATATCTATACTTCTAACGGAATTACTATCCCTAAAGACGTCGTCAAAGCCGTTACCAGAGATACCAAACTCTCTGATATAAATGAAGGAACATATCAAGAAGGCTTCATAACCGTAGTCAAAGACGGTATACAAACAAACATAGAACTCACCGCCGACGATACTATAGGAACCCTCATGGATCAGCTGGCTCTCTATGGCTTTGAATCCGTACTTAACGAAAACGGGCAGCTAATACTTAAAAATACAGGAAATAGCCTTCTGCAAAAATATACAGGCATCGGACAAGCATCCAATGCTCTCGAACTGCTCGGAATTAACCTTGAAAATTGGATTCAGACTAACAGTTACAAAAGCTCTACACTCAGCGTTATTAGTACAAATACATTAGATACTGCTGTAACTATGGACACAGAATTATCGTTACTAGGAGTAACAACTGGTGAGTATTTCATCTACAATAATGGTGTAAAATATACTGCATATATTTCTACCGGAGAAACAATGGGTTCATTTTTAGAAACCCTTAAGAGATTTGGCATAGAAGCCTCTATAGTAACAAAAGGAGATAGCTCTATACTTACCATAAAAGGAGCAGGAGATTCTTATATTACTAAATCTACTACCACTACAAACGCTTCAAATGTTGTAGAACAATTATTCGGAACCTTATCTCATGAGTCAAGTTACAGGTACTCCGGCCTTGAAGAAACTTCAGAAATTGTAACGAATATAACAGCTGCAACAGAAGATACCTTATTAAGTTATTATGACAGCCCTTGGGGTAATTCAACTCTTAAAGCAGAAGGGAAATTATCTGTTAAAATAAATGACGAAAATGCTGTAATTGATATAACGGCTGATGAAACCTTTGGATCTTTGATAGAAAAATTTGAAGCTCTAGGTCTTGAAGCCTCTATATCTTCCGATGGACAATTAATGATTCAGAGCGGATTTAACACCTTTACGATTAATAATGACAGCACTACATCAAGTCTTCTTGCAACAATAGGGCTAAAGTACAAAGATGATCTTGGGGGGTATGCTTCTAGTTCGGTAGTAACAGAAGCTACAACTACACAAATAGAAGAAAAAACTCTTTCTGTAGCAAATTACGCAGGCTACGATACAAAAATGGGACTGCTTAATATCTCCG
>OHUN01000643.1_pt1 | contig 20297 bp, 16 predicted proteins | sample 1579211 | NCBI WGS metagenome assembly OHUN01 (sample SAMEA3879560, study PRJEB24766) | human gut metagenome | biome: human-associated habitat; feature: feces | place: USA | collected 1985/1987
TAGTCTATAAACGCCATTTTCACATAGCGGTCGAAGAACTCGGCAAGCACGAAATTCTCTGCCGGCAGATAGGCGGTATCGCCTGTCATGATTGCACCGGGTTCGCGCGACAAATTTTGTCGCAAAGTGTCATCGCCACCATAGGCGGCCGCTATGCAGTTGCGCCCGTTCCGCTTGGCGAAAGAGAGCGTGATGCGCTGCTTGGGTCGATATGCGTCCATAATACTTTTGATTTAGGGAGAACAATACCCTCCAAAAGCAAAAATACAAAAATAACAGCATATTACATACATGGATACAAGTATTTTATGCGTTATAGAATACTAATTTAGACAAAAAACCGGCAAAGGCACATAAACAATGTCTTTGTCGGTTTTTCTGTTTTAGATACACGGGCTTCCTTACATTTTGAAACCGCCTGTTTTCCTGTCTTTGGAAATTTCCGGCAGATGGCTGTTCACTTGGATGGCATTCTCATCTTCTTGCTTGTTTTCGGCGGTTTTCGGTGTGGGAGGTGCAAGTTCCAGCTGTATCTTGCGGTCAAGGGCGGCAAGCTCGGACTTCAGCTGTTTCAGCTCGTCCTCCTTCTTCCATACCTTGCCCGCTATCGCTTGGAGCTGCGGAATTTCCTGTTCCAGCACCTCGTTTTTCTTTTTATACTGGTCGATGATGCCCGGTATCTTCTCCAGAGCGTTCAGGAAGTTCGTGGCGGCGGCGTGCGTGTCAGCCATCGCCAGATGCCCGTTGTTGTAGTTGTACCTGTAATTGCCCGCCACCACGAAACGGTTGTCGGTGAACTCCAGCCCGTCCCTTAGTGTCGGCTCGCTGACAACCTCGATGGGGAAACCGTACAGTTCTCCGATGCGCTTGTACTGCCCTCCGGTCGCGGCATTCTTCGCAATCTCCTGCAACCGCTTGCCGATTTCCTTTTCGTCGGTGGAATCCAGACCGTCAATTTTCAGCAGGTTCATCCGGTTGCCCTCCTTGTCTGTCTGTGCTGCGGTGGTGAATTTCTCCCAATCCTCTGTCATGGCGGCTATGGTGGCTTGGTTGTTCCTCAGTTCCCCGGTCTTGCACTCCAGTTTCAGTTCCGACTCGCGCTTGCCCTTGTTGAACGACTTGCGCTCTCCCTCCAGCGAGGCGATGCGTTTCTCCAGCTTCGCCTTGTCCAGTAGGTCGGTGTTCCCTGACAGGATAGCCATGTACTCCGAGAAGTTCATGCCCGACTTCTCGTCCATCGCCCCCTCGTCTATGGTTCTTGCACCCATCGCACCGCTTTTGAGCTGCGAGATGAACGTCTGCTTGCAGTGCAGCAGGTTGAACTTGTACGAGTCCAGCGACTTCTCCACCGCGTAGATGATTACGTCCACCTTGTTGTCAGCGTACAGCTTCGCTATCTCGTTGCCCTTTCTCACCGCCCGACCGTCGCGCTGGGCGAGGTCAGACGGTCGCCACGGCGTATCAAGGTGGTGGATTGCCACCGCCCTGCGCTGGGCGTTCACGCCCGTGCCGAGCATCGAGGTCGAGCCGAACAGCACGCGCACATATCCCTCGTTCATCGCTTCTATCACCGCTTTCCTTGACTTCTCGCTCTTGCACTCCTGAATGAAGCGGATTTCATGGGCGGGTATGCCGTAGTCCTCCACTAATTTGCGCTTGATTTCGGTATATACGCTCCACCCGCCCGGCTGGTAGGTACCCAAGTCGGAGAATACGAACTGCGTGCCGAGCTGCGCGTCATACTTCCGGTAATATTCCACAATCGTCCTCGCACAGTGGCTTGCCTTGTTGTCCGGGTGGTCTTCATATTCCGGGTCTATCATGCGCATGTCCAGCGCCATCTTCCGCGCGTAGTCCGTGGCGATGAGCATCTTCGCCTTTTCTTCCGTTTCCGACAGAGGCAGCCTGCCCAGCAGTGTGGCGTCACCCGTCTTGGCAAATTCCATCAGCTGTTTGATGAAATACTCCTGGTCGGGGGTGGGCGGTATGTTGTGCAGCACCTCGTTCTTGTCCGGTCTGTCCACGCCCACGTCCTCCGCCGTGCGGTAGTCGGTTATCTCGTTATAGAACGCCGCCAGCTCCGGCACCTTGATGAAGTAGCGGAAGCGCTCCTTCTGCACGATGTTGTTCGTCACGTTGAACTCGAAGTCCGTCGTCTTCTTGGCGAATATCGCCGCCCATGCGTCGAAGCATCGGATGTCCTGCCTTTCCAGCTCCTTCGGGCGGAGGTACTTGAACAGCAGGTACAGCTCCGTCAGCGAGTTGCTGATGGTCGTGCCCGACAGGAACGTCGCCCCCAAGTCCTTTCCCGTCCGCTCCTGAATGGTGCGGATGGCGAACAGTAGGTTCAGTGCCTTCTGGCTGCCCTCCGAGTTGCCCAGCCCCGCCACGCGGTCGTGCCGGGTGTTGAATGTCAAGTTCTTGAACTGGTGCGACTCGTCCACGAAGAGGTGGTCGATACCCATCTGCCTGAAGTCCGCCACGTCGTCCGTCCTTGACTTTATCGCGTGCTCCACCTTCTCCAGCTTGGCCGTCAGGTTGAACTTGCGCTTCTCCAATCCCCTCAGCATGGCGCGTGACACATCCTTGCCCTGCGAACGGAGCACCTCCAGATTTTCCTCCACCGTGTCCAGCTCCGCCTGCAATATCCGCTGTTGCAGTTCCGGCGACTGCGGAATCTTCCCGAACTGGTCGTGGCTCATGATGACGCAGTCCCAGTCGTTGTTCCGTATGTCGTTGAAGAAGCGCACGCGGTTTGCCGCCTCGAAGTCCTTCTCCGATGCGTACAGCACGCGGGCATTCGGGTATGCCTTGCGGTAGGTCTCCGCTATCTCGCGCACGTTGGCTTTCAGCCCGATTATCATCGGCTTGTGTACCAGCCCCAGACGCTTCATCTCGTGTGCTGACACGCACATTATAAGCGTCTTGCCGGTTCCGACCTCGTGGTCAGCTATCCCGCCGCCGTTCTGTTTCAGCATCCAGATGCAGTCCTTCTGGCTGGGGTACAGGTCGGTGATTCCCAGCCCTTTCAGGTCGAGTCCGGGAAAGGTCTGGTGCGAGCCGTCATATTTCGGACGCACGAAGCAGTTGAACTTGTTGTTGTACATGTCCGTCAACCGTTTCTTGAACTCCGGCGACTGTTCCTCCAGCCATTCCGTGAATCCGTTTCGGATTTCGTCAATCTTGGCGTTGGCGAGCTGTATGCCCTCGCTGTCGCGTGCCTTTATGTCGTTACCGTTCTCGTCCTCGCCGACTTTCTTCATCATGTCCGGGCAGGTGTTGTGCAGGGCGTGTTTCAGCAGGTGCATCCCGTCATAGTGGCGGTAATATCCCTTGACCAGAAACTCGTCGGTGATTTTCATCGTCCTGTGGCTGCACGCCACCGAATACTCGTCGAGGCTCTCCGAGTAGCCTATCTTCACATCCGTATCGAACAGGCGGCTCATGTAGGCGGCATACACCCCCGTGGGTATCCACCGCTCCCCGAAGTTGAAGTCAAGGTCCTCAAACGGGATTTGTTCGGGGATGTTCTCGCGCAAAGCCTCCAAAGCCTCCCGTGCCTGCGGCATCATCTCGTGCCCCTCGTTTCCCTTTACCCATTCCTCCACCTCCCTCGCTTTCACCACAACGTTACCGGCGATGAAGCGGTCGGCTATCTCGTAACCCTCTGCCAGCGGATTGTAGTACACCCTGCCTTTCAACGCTTCCAGCATGTCCGTCCGTGCCATGTCGCACAGGGATTCCATATACGGCAGGTTCACCCCGCCGTAGCGGTTGAGCGAGGCGGACAGGGCTTCTTCCGGCGATTCCGCCATGACGGTCGTTTCCTGCGAAAAGGAAACGGGATGGTCGAATATGTCCGCCTTCACCATCGTGCCGCCCTCGCTGCGTTCCAGTGCCAGCATGTTGCGCCCGGAGGCGTCCATCATCAGCAGCTTTACGTTCTGTCTGGCGTTCAGGCAGCCGTAGCGCATCGTGAACTCGTCATAGTAGGTGTTCAGGTGGCGGCGGAGCATGTCGTTTGCCTCCTGCCGTTCCGCCTCCTGTGCGTAGAGCCGCTCGTAGGTGTCGCGCATCGAGATGTACAGCTGAGCTTTCTCCTTCTGCATACCCTCCATGTCCAGCGGATGGAAGGTTGCCCCGTAGCGGGTCACGTCCTTCAGCACGCCCACCTGATAGCGCACGCCCTGCGTGTGTACCCATGCCAGCGAGCCGTCCTTCAGGTGCGGCTCCAGCGGTCGGCTGTACGGGCGGGGCATCATTTCCTCCTCCCGCTTGCGCTGCCTCTCTTCCGGTGTCAGGGCGGCTTCCTCCGCGCGTAGGGCTTTCTCCACTTCCGCTATCCGTCTGTCGCGTTCCGCCTCGAATCCGTTTTCTATCGGATAGACCGCCGTAGCAGCAGTACCTTGCGGTTCTTCTGTTTTCCCCACATGGACTTTTTCTCTTTGCGCCTCCGATGTCCCGACTGTCCGTTTGACGGCATTGGCTTCCATCTTTACCTTTCCCAGCCGGCGCAGTTCCGCCCGTTGTTCCGGCGTGAGCGACATCATCGTTTCATAGAATCCGTTGATGGGCGGATTTGTTTCCCAGTCGAGGCTGCGGTAAACGGCGTCCTCCGGGTCACCGTCCTCTTGTAGCGGTGCCGTGTCTTCTGTTTTCGGTGCGGTCATTTCCACCGGAGTAACTTCCACCTCTGCTGTGCCACGGATGATTTCCTCCATTTCCTTTGCCTCTTCCGGGGTAATGGCGGCACCTGCCTCCGTCTTTCCTTTGTCCGCTTTCATTCCGATACCGTCTTCCGGTAGCACGAACAGCGATGCCTGTACCGGCTTTGCAGTCTTGGACTTGCTGCCCTTCTTCCGCTCCGGTTTCAGTCCGCGTTCCGCCAGCCGCCTTTCCTCCTGCGTGTAGCCGAACAGGTCGTACAAATCCATCACCGGGGCTTCCGGCTGTCTGCTTTGCGCTTCTTGCGACATGCCGGTCATGGCTTGCACTTTCGGCTGCACACTGTTTGCTTCCCTTTTTGTCCGGTCCGCTGCACCTGCATCCGGCAATCCGCTTTCTTTTTTCACCTCCGTCCGTTCTTCCGCAACCGAAGCGGAGTTTTCTCTTTTCGCCTTCGCCGGTTCACCCGCAGCCGAATGGATATTTTCTCTTTTCGTCTCAATACCCTCGGTCTGTACGGCCATGTCCTGCCGCATCTCTTGCCGTGCTTCCTGCCTTTCGCCTTTGATGCCGTTGTAGCGTTCCAAGTCCAGCCGTACCGACAGGTCTTCCGACAGCATTTTATACAAATCCATCGCGATACCTTCCATACCGCCGCTGTGCGTGTATATCATGGCGGGCTTGCCGTAGGGGTCGGTATCCTTTTTCGCCTCGGTATGGATGATGCGTTCCGGGTGGTCAAGGAAATATTCATTGGTAACGACTCCGGTATGGTTGCTTCTGACCGTCCGGGTAAACCGCATGTCCTCTTCAGACAAATCCATTTTGTTGATGTTCTTTTGTAGGATTATCAGGTCACAACCCACTTCCGTGTTGGCGTTTTCCGAGAACAGGTTGTTCGGCAGACGGATGGCGGACAACAGGTCCGCCTGCTTCATCATCAGGTAGCGCGTGCCTCCGTTGCCTTCCGTATTCAGTACGCTCTGCGAGGTGATGAATGCCACGACACCACCGTCGCGCACCGCGTCCAGTCCTTTCAGGAAGAAATACGTATGCACTTTCTTCGCCGCTATCCGGTACATGACCGACTTTTTCTCGTATTCCGCGTCAAACACGGCGATGTCCCCGAAGGGTATGTTGGAAATGGCAAGGTCAAAACGGTTCAGGAAAGGCTTCTCTATCTTCTCGAAGCCCTCCGTGCGTATCTTCTGCTGCGGGTACAGGTGTCCGAGCATCTTGCCCGTCAGCAGGTCTTTCTCGAATGCCATCACCTCCGCCTGCAGGTTGTTCGACAGCACCGGGCTGATGAACGCGCCCATGCCTGCCGACGGCTCCAGTACCAGCCTTGGGCGCACCTTGTGGTCGTGCAGTACCTCCGCTATGGTGTCCGTTATGGTTTGCGGAGTGTAGAACGCCGTCAGCACCGAGGCTTTCAGCGAATCCGTATAGCGCTTGTACTCCATGTCGTCCCGGCTGTTTTCCCGGATGATACGGTGCAGCTCCACCGTAGGGGCGAACAGTTCGAGGTCGGATTTCGCCCAGTGTACGGCATCCGTCAGCTCCCGTGCCGGGTTCAGTATGCACTTCAGTCCCCCGAAGCCGCAGTACCTCTCCAGCAGCGCCCGTTCCCGTGCGGTGGGCGTGCGCTGTTCCTTCTCCAGTGTGAATGCCGTCCGTATCGCCTCGATGTTTTCCCTGAGCCTCTGCTTCTTGTTAAACGCCATAAGCCTCCAGATAAAGCATTATCGCACCCGTCAGCTCCGTATAGAGCAGGTCGTGTTCGGGCGACAGGGCGAATGTGTCGTCCGTTGTGGAATAGCCGGCAAACAGGTTTTTCAGGTGCGGGAATATCTCCCTGCAGAACGCCTCGCGTTCCTGTTCCTGTACCTCTTCGGAAAACTCGTTTTCCACCACCTCAAGCAGCAGTGCGTATGGGGAGAAGTGTAACCCTTCGAGCAGGACGCGCATGGCCTCCTCCTGTGCGGCTTCCACCGTACTTCCCGCCGTCCTTTCCTTCTCGAATGTTTCCGAGGCGGCTTCCTCCCTTCCTGCAATGAATGGGGTGTCTGATACTTTGTCCGGATGATATTTTCTCAGATAGTCCAGCAGATACAGCCCGTAGTAGGACAGCTCCGCCGGAGCGGTTTTCTTGTTCTGTTTCATTTTATGATGGATTTAGTGGATAAATGATTATGGAAATGAAAAGGAAAAAGGCACCCGGTATCCCTCCGGGTGCCACCACTAAATCCATGTAAATAAAAAGTACAACCAGGTTGAAACAGATTATGACATGAACCAGTGGCGAAGTTACGCATTATTTTTGTTTTCCTTTCATGTTCGTGCCTTTTCTTGCGCCTTTGGCTTCGGGAAAGATGAAGTTCGTGTTGAAGTCCGCGTCGAAGGCGACCGCCGCACTGAACGGCTTGCCCTGCCTGCTCTTGAAGCCGCTGAGGACTTCCGTCTTTCCTTTTGCCAGCAAATCGGTCATCTCCCCGTCGGTAAGTGTCTTGCCGGCTATCTGGCGGAATACGGGCAGGGCGCAGTCCGGATTGTCGCAGCGCACTACCTTGCCGTAGAACTGCATCATGCCCTTGCCGCACTTGGGGCAGGCGCATCCCGACGCCTTGTGCCCGAAAATACGGTCACACGCAAGCAAGTCCGTGGTAATCTTTCGGGTATAGCTTTCTATATCCCTCATGAAAGCCTCATGCGGTGTCTTTCCTTTCTCAATCTCAGCCAGCTCAGCTTCCCACTGTCCGGTCATTTCCACATCGGCGATGTCCATGTCTTTTACAATGGAATACAGGGCGAGCCCTTTCTCCGTCGGTACCAACGACTTCTTCACGCGCACCATGTATTCCCTTCTGAGCAGCGTTTCGATGATGGCGGCACGGGTGGCGGGTGTGCCGATGCCGCAGTCCTTCAGGGCTTGGCGTGCCTCCTCATCCTCCACATCATCACGCCCGGCGGTTTCCATCGCCGCCAGCAGCGAACTTTCCGTATGCAGCGGTTTCGGCCGGGTCATGCCCGAACTCATGGTGCAGCCCGCCATCACCAGTGTGTCACCTTCCGTCCAGTCCGGCAATGCCGTATTCCCGTTGTCCTCACCATACTCTCCGTACACACCGCGCCAGCCTGCCTTGCGCACGATGCAGCCTTTCGCCTCAAACGTCAGGCCCTCGCATCTTTCGCCTGCGTCCGGCACCACCTCCGCTACTACGGTAGCCGTATCCTTCACACATTCCTCCGAAAATGCCTCTACCATACGTCCGGCAATCATGTCGTAGATAATCTGCTCGTTCTTATAGAGGGCAAGCGGTCGGTTCGGCGTTACCAGCAGGGCATGGTGGTCGGTTACTTTCGAGGCATCCACGCTCCGGCGGTTCAGTCCGTCCAAGTTCACGATTTTATCCGAAAGTGTGGAGTGGCTTGCCAGCCGCTCAAGCAGCAGGGGCACTTCGGCAAACACATCTTCCGGAATATGGCGGCTCGATGTTCTCGGATAGGTGACGAGCTTCGCCTCATAGAGTTTCTGCACCAGTTCCAGCGTCTGTTCTGCCGTAAAGCCGTGCTTCGTGTTCGCTTCCTTTTGCAGTGTGGTCAGGTCGTACAGCAGCGGAGGGTTCTCCACCTTCTGCTTCTTTTCGACCTTGGTCACGGTGGCGCACATCTTCGCCTTTACCTTATTATATAGTATAGCTGCCTCGTTCTTGTCCTGCCATTTCTTCACGGAAGCGAATTTCACCACCGTACCCGCATTTGCCGATGGCACGGAAAAATGCAGCTGGTGTACCGGCTCCGGCGTGAAGCGTCTGTTTTCCCGGTACCGCTTGCAGACCATTGCCAGCGTGGGTGTCTGTACGCGTCCCACGGAATACGTTCCCCGCCCGGCGGCGACGGTCAGCGCCTGCGTGCCGTTGATGCCCACCAGCCAGTCCGCCTCGCTGCGTGCCTTTGCCGCCAGATACAGGTCGTCATATTCATGCCCGTCCTTCAGTTCCTTCAATCCCTTGCGGATGGCAGTGTCCGTAAGCGAGTTTATCCACAGCCGGCGGAAGGGCAGCGTACAGCCCGTATAGGCATACAGGTATCTGAATATCAGTTCCCCTTCGCGTGCGCAGTCCGTTGCCACGATGATGCCCTCGCTTTCCTGCCACAGCTTCGTTATCACCTTTATCTGCTTCACCGCTGCCGCGTCCGCCTTGTAGCCCTTGTCCGTCTTTACCTGTCGGGGAATCAGCATGAATTCTTCCGGTATCACGGGCAGGCTGTCCCTGCGGAAGCCCTTGAAGCCGTACCTGTCAGGCAGGGCGGGTTGCACCAGATGCCCCAGCGCCCATGTCACGTGGTATCCGTTTCCGGTGTAATATCCTTCTTCTTTCCTTGTCGCTCCGGTGATGCGTGCTATCTCACGCGCCACGCTCGGTTTTTCAGCCAGTATGGTAATCATATATTTCCTGTTTTAGTCGTTGATACTATTGTTTCTTGTGGAATGGAACGGGGTACGCCGGTGTCCGTGGGATATGCAGGGCATGGCGCATGAAGCCCCGTTTCATTCCGTTGTTTATTCTCTTTTAATTTTTTATGGATTCAGTGGCGGCACTCAGGAAACCTTCATGCCTTTGGATTTCTTCGTCTGCTGCTTCTGCTGGGCGTCGTCCTTAGGGGCGGTCTGTCCCTGCGTAAGCGGCTCCTTCAGGTGCTTGGTCGCCTCGTTGGTCTTGCCCTCGTTGTTCACGGCGAGCTGCGTGCGGCTCTCATTCGACGGGGCGACGGTCTGCGCGAGGTCGGGGTTTTCCGAATAGGTCAGCGGTCTGCCTTTCTCGCGGTTGAACTTCAGATATTTCGTGCAGGGCTGTCCTTGGTCGTCCTTCGCATTGGCGAGCACCACGGTCTTGCCCGCCACATAGTCCGCCTTCTGCTGTTCGGTAAATATGTCGTCCTTCCATTTCCCTATCGGGCGGATGCTGCCGTCCTCGTTCGTCCACGAGCGGTTGCGTCGTTGTCCGTTCTCCTGACTCCCGGCTTCCTTCTGCTGCTGTCCGGGAGCATCCGGGGCTTCCGGGCTCTGCTGTTTCTTCTCCTGTCCGTTTCCACGTCTCTGCGATTGCCCCTGCCACAGATATTCCGGCACAAACTCCACGTCGCGTTTCTCCGCACTCACTTGCAACACGGCTTCAAACTTGCGCCCGTTCTTCAGCGTCACCTCCTTGGGCAGTGCCAGTCCTGCACGCAGGATGTCCTGTTCCGGTTTTAACAGTTCCGTCAGTCCGATTCTGTCCGGGATGCGTATCTTGCTTGCCGGAATGTCCACGATTTCATTCGTCAGGCGGTCGATGCTGATGTACGACGGACGCATCTCCCCGGTTTTCGTATCCGCCACATCCACCAGCCTGCCCAGATTGCCTGTCTGCTTCAGTTTCTTCTTGTCTTCATCTGTGAAAGTATAGCCGTTATGGGGAATGTCAAGCCTCGGCTCGTGGCGAACGAAGTGGGGAGTGAGCTTCAATGCCCCGTCTTCCGTCTTCTGGAACGAGAGGCGGGCTTGCAGCTCGTAGCTATCACCGCCGAAGGTCGGGTTCACCGTCACCAGATTCGTCTTGCCGTAATTCATCAGGGCTTTCATGTCCTTTTCAGACAGGTTTTCCCTTTTCACCCCGAACCGTTCCAGTTCCTTCCAGTCCACGTCGCCGTCCGCTATCAGGTTCGGTCTTTGCGTCTTCGCCTGCGGTTTCCCGTCCTGTGCCGGTTCCTGTCCCTGTACCGCCTGCGTTTCCGTTGCCTGCGGTTGCTGTTCCTGATTTTCCTGTTTCATTTCTTCCATTTTCTCATTTGTTTGTTGTTCCACATTGTCTTCTTCCGTATTTTCTCTTTTCGCTTCCTCCGCAGCCTGCTGTTCCACAGCCTCCGTTTCGGCATTTTCTCTTTTCACCTCTTCCGTAGCCTGTTGTTCCTCAGCCTCCGTCTCGGCATTTTCCTTTTTCACCTCTTCCGCAGCCTGTTGTTCCTCAGTCTCCGTTTCGGCATTTTCCTTTTTCACCTCTTCCTCAGCCTGTTGTTCCTCAGTCTCCGTTTCGGCATTTTCTTTTTTCGCCTCTTCCGTAGCCTGCTGTTCCTCAGCTTGCTGGTGCGCCGATGTATCCACCTTGTGCGGAGCGAGCAGTTCTGCGTTTGCCGCAGGGTCTCTCAGCAGGTCCTTGATAACCGGAAGCAGTGCTTCCACCATGTCCGCTGCCACCCTGTAGAAACCGAAGCGCGTCGGTTCCTTGCACTGGCGGTAGAAGTTCCTGAAGAAATTGTCTATCGCATCTCCGTGGCGGTCAAAGCGCAAAAACTCCTGCGAGTGTTCCGCTTTCGGCGGTATCCTCTTGGGATAACCTTTGCCGTCAAGTCCGGCAACCACGCTGATTTCGCCCGTCTTCTCGTCGCGGACAACCAGCACGTCCTCTTCCTTTTTCTTTTTCTGTTCCATTGATTGATTTTTTATTGGTTATTGAACAAGCCTGCCGGCAACCACCCATACAGGCATTTTTTCTTTTCGTCTTGAAAATTCCCTATCATAAGCGACTTGCCGTGCGCCTGCCTCCTTTCTTCTCTTTAGTCTTGCACGGTGATTTCTTCCCTGTGCCTTCCTTTATCTTCAGCACTTTCCCGCCGTCCAGTACAACTTCTTCCATGTTCCGGCTGATGAACTCCAACACGTCCGACTCCTTGTAATAGCTCTTGCGGCTGATGCGCCGGCTTTTGAGTCCGTATTCGCTGCGGAAACGTTGGAGTGACCGCTTGCTGGTACGCAGCATCTCGCACAGGTCTTGGTTGTCATACATCCGTTCCCCGTCCAAGTACTTCACCCCGGAAGCATCCTTGTTTATCAGTACCGATATGATACCGTCCAACCGGTCAATCCGTCCCATGATGCGTTGCATCCATTCCTCAAACAGGTCCTTACCAACCGCTTCCATCGTCTGCCTCCTTTCTTGTCATCAGGTAGTTATGCTTGAACTCCTCCAGTGTCTTCGGATTGCAGCGGACAATTTTCCGTCTCACGCATTTCTCCAGATCCGTCAGTCTGTACCGGCACTTGCTTCTTGCCATCATGTAGGGAATAGTCTTGTCCTTGCGCATCCGTTGCAGTGTCCTCGTGCTGATTTTCAGCAGGTCCGCCGCCTCCTCGCTTGTCAGCAGGATTTCCGCTTCTTCCTTCGGCACGTTGTCTTTCTTGAAAACATAGTCCGCTATCCGGTCTATCTTCTCCATCATCGTTTTCACGACCTCGTTGTCCATTGTTACTATTTCCATATTATTCCGTATTGGTTACGCTGCAAAGGTGCGCAACTCCGTGCAGGCACAATCCATAGTATTTCCATAGTAGGGAATGATTTTCCCGAAATTTCCTGTAATTCTTTCCACAAGTGCCCTGTTTCTTCACATACGGGCACAAGAAAGGCGGCTCCGCCCGGCATGAAGCACGGATGAAGCCGCCTAATCGGTCAGTCATTAAATATGTAATAGAATCAAGCTATACTGTTTTCCCCAGAAACACTCCGATAACCGACAATGCCCCCAGTTGTTTCATCTTTCGTTGCAGTTGTCTGAAGCTCTCCCCGGTCGTGAGTACATCATCCAGCAGGACAACATTCTTTCCTCTGATATACCGCCGTGTGAATTGCAGGTTCCGCAATATGTCCTTATCCTTTCCCTTTCCTTTCAGCTGCTTGCGGTCTTCCTCTATCCAGATAGCCTTGAAACCGTCCTTAATACCCAGCCATTCCGACAGGTAATAGCACACTACCGGAAAGCGTTTCCGCTGTCTTTCCCTCGTCGATGCGGGTATAGGTATCAGTACCGTGTCTTCCTTCGTGCCGTTGAACCCCGCATGTTTCAGACACAGTACCAGTATCCGTGCGACCAGATCGCCGCAGTGTCCACCTTCCTTGAAGCGGAAAATCAGGTTGCTTACCCGTTTCTGGTGTTCGTCCGTCTTTTCAATTTTCGTTGGGTAATAGTCATGCAGGTAGTGACACCTGCATCCGTCTATAAGGACTTCTCCCTTGAACATCGTTTCGTACGGATAGAAGTCCATTTTCTTCTCCCTTTCAAACGTGAAGTTCAGCACATCCCTCATCATGGCATTCCATTCCTTCGACCTGCCCAGCGAATACCATCCCGCATGTTTCCCGGCTTCCATCAGGCACATGCCGATTTCCATCGCCTCGCTGAACCGCTGGTGCGAGACGATGTACCACCCGTGTTTCCGGCACAGGCCGGCAAACTCCTTCATGTCAGTAGCTAGAAAGTACATCATGCCTTCCTCTTTGATGACTACCGTCAGTTCCGACTTCGGTTTCTCCCGGCAAAACAAGCTTTCGCTGTATTCCACTCCGTGCCATACCGACTCCGTGCATTCCTCATCGCAGAACTGCACTTCCACCTCTTCAAGCAGGTCAAATTCCTCCACCATACCGTTTCTATCTTTAATTACAGGTTTAAGATGGAGATAAGTTACACATTATTATCGGTTTACAGATAAGTATGTTTTACAGTTTCACATTTTTTAGCTTATATAAACACGCGTCGGGACAGCCTCCTGCAAAAAAGACTGCCCCGACACGCATATCCATCATATCCGGCGGTTTCAGTTCAAACCCTTTCTCTTTTCACCGGTCATACAGAGAATGACCATATTCTTTTTTGCCTCAAATGACTCCGCCAGCCTCCGTGCCGCCCATTTTCTGAATGCCTCGCACTTCAATCCTTTCATGCGGAATCCCAGTGCGACGATGGTTTTCAACCCGTAAAGGTCAGTGCTGCAATTCTTTCCGTTATAGATGAAATGTTCCACTCGTACATCCGTGTATTCGTCAAAATCCCCTGTTTTTGCCAGAGATTTCAGTCCGGCATTCACTGACTGTACGAACACATCGTATGCCCGTGCGATGTCACATTTCGAAAGCCATACTTCTCCGTTCTTGTCCGTTTCTATTTTCACGGCAACCCTTTCCGGAGCATTGCGGTCATATTCGATTTCAAAATTTCCAATCTTTACCATAGCATATCTTTTGTTCTTACCGTTAATCAGGAATGTTTGAAACAAGAACAACCAATCGTCTATATTACATTACTCTTCAATGCAACATCTTCTATACTGGTAAGTTTACTTGCTAAAACCTTCATATCTTCACGTATCTTTTCATTAGTTATACGCGCGTATATTTGGGTAGTCTTTATATTCGTATGTCCTAATAATTTTGATACCGTTTCAATCGGCACACCTTTAGACAATGTGGTTGTTGTCGCAAATGTGTGTCTTGCCAGGTGAAAGGTAATATTTTTTTTAATTCCACACAAATCAGCAATCTCTTTCAGGTAAGAGTTTGCTTTCTGATTGCTCAATACAGGTAACACACGATTGTTTTTTAACTTTCCTTCGTATTTTTCCAATATCGCCAGCGGAATTTTCAGAAGTGGAAGGTTTACTGGAGTGGCAGTTTTCTGACGATGTAGCTTCAACCATTTGCTACCGTCAAATGATGTACAAATATTTTCTTTTTTCAGGTTATAAACATCAATGTAAGCAAGCCCCGTGAAGCACGAGAATATAAATATGTCCCGTACCTGTTCCAGCCTTTGTGACTGAAACTCCTTTTTCAGAATGCGTTCCAATTCTTCTTCCGTCAGATAACCGCGGTCCACAGCTTTCATGTGGATATGATAATTGGCAAACGGGTCAACTGTTATCCATCCGTTATTTTTGGCTATTAAAACAATTTTACGGAATATCTGCATGAACTTTCCTGTCGTGTTTTCATTACATCGGCTCACTGTTCTTAGATAGAACTCAAAATCTGTCACAAACTTATGGTCTATTTCCCGAAGCGCTATATCTGATATTCTATATTTTACTTTCATGAACTCTTCCAACCGCCTGTAAGTTCGGTCATATTTCACAAGAGTAGCAGGAGCCTTACTGATGCCGCAAAGTTTTTCTGCATCCTCATTGTGTTGTTTGAAAAGCTCCAGTAAGGTCTGTTGCTTCACCTCATATCCGAGAAAAGCGTTTCTTACCTTCTCGGCAGTTACAAAGGAATCCCTTGATTCTATATAGCGGTAGTGGTTGTTCAATGCGGTACGTATGTCATCAAGCATGTTGTTCACCTGCCTTGCTTTCGCTCCGTTCCCTGACAAACGTCCCAGTTTGGTGTCCCACAGACGAGGCTCCACATCCAGTTTTGAACTGAATTGTGACATTTCCCCGTTTACGGTGATACGAATCATAATGCTCGCCTTACCTTCTTTGTTTACGTAGTTCTTTCTCAGATAGAAGAGAATTTTGAATGTACTTTTGCTCATAAATGCATCTGTTTTTATATCCTTTGTTACAATCGTTACACAATGCCACAAAGGAAAGGTTATTAATTGAATTATGAGCAGACAAAATTGAGACAACAGCGGACAAATCAGTGAGTTAGCATGAAAATCGTTACAATAATCAGACGGTAATTTTTCTGTAACGATTTAGTAACGGAACTTTGTCCGAAGTGGGCTATTTGATGTCCTTGGATTGGCACTTGCAGAATACAAAAAAAGTCCACAATTTATTGAAATTGTGGACTTTGTCGCTTTCAGACTCTCAGTTGTCCTTGAGTCTCAGCGGTGCGTACGGGACTCGAACCCGTGACCCCATGCGTGACAGGCATGTATTCTAACCAACTGAACTAACGCACCAATAATTTTGATAGTCTCTCTTCCGACGCTTTCTCTCTCGATTGCGGGTGCAAAGGTACGCATTATTTTTAAATCTGCAAGCGTTTTGGCAAAAACCATAAAAAAAATATTTTCCAACTCCCTTCACCTCCCCACCCTAAAAATTACGATATTGTTATTATTTTAATCTTTTCAACAAACTTCTTGTTATAAAATTTAGCTTATTGGCAATAATTCGCTATTTTTGTGCACTCAATAGATTAAAATCGAAAATTAGGGAAAAAGATGAATACAACTGCAAAATTATTGTTGCACTGCCCAGACCAACCAGGCATTTTGGCAGAAGTCACAAACTTTATTACAATTAACAAAGGTAATATTGTCTACTTAGACCAATATGTGGACCATGTAGAAAATATATTTTTCATGCGTATAGAATGGGAAATAAAGGATTTCTTTATTCCTAAAAATAAAATAGAAGATTATTTTGAAACCTTGTATGCCCAAAAATATGAAATGAAATTCCGTCTTTATTTCTCGGATGTAAAACCCAAAATGGCCATATTTGTTTCCAAACTGTCCCATTGCCTGTTCGATATGCTGGCACGCTACACGGCCGGAGAATGGAATGTGGAAATTCCGCTGATTATAAGTAACCATCCCGACCTTCAGCATGTGGCAGAACGTTTCGGTATACCGTTCTATCTCTTCCCTATTACTAAAGAGAACAAAATGGAACAGGAAAAAGCAGAAATGGAGCTATTGGAAAAACATAACATCAATTTCATTGTACTGGCACGCTATATGCAAGTGATTTCCGAACAAATGATTGAAGCATATCCCAACCGCATCATCAACATACACCACTCTTTCCTCCCTGCGTTCGTTGGTGCAAAACCTTATCATGCAGCGTTTGAACGAGGAGTAAAAATCATTGGTGCGACCAGCCATTATGTTACCTCCGAACTGGATGCCGGTCCTATCATTGAGCAAGATGTAGTACGCATCACACACAAGGACACTGTGCAGGATTTAGTAAGTAAAGGTAAAGATTTGGAAAAAATAGTCCTTTCTCGTGCTGTTCAGAAACATATTGAACGAAAAGTATTGGCTTATAAAAATAAAACAGTTATCTTTAGCTGATGAAAATTGCTGTCGTAAAATATAATGCAGGAAACATCTACTCCGTAGACTATGCACTGAAGCGCCTTGGAGTAGAAGCAACCATCACTTCCGATAAGGAAGTATTGATGAGTGCCGACAAAGTTATCTTCCCCGGTGTGGGCGAAGCCGAAACAACCATGAGCCATCTCCGGAAAAACCGGTTGGATGAAGTTATTAAAAACTTAAAACAACCTGTACTAGGTATCTGCCTGGGAATGCAGCTGATGTGCCGGCACTCCGAAGAAGGAAATGCTGACTGCTTGGGCATCTTTGATACTGATGTAAAGTTGTTCAGCCCCACCCGGCATGAAGACAAAGTACCCCATATGGGATGGAACACCCTGACTCATGTACGCAGCGACCTGTTCAAAGGATTCACCAAAGAAGAATTTGTATACTTCGTACATAGCTTCTATGTGCCTCTGAACGAGTTTACGGCAGCACAAACAGATTATATCCTCCCCTACAGTTCGGCCTTGCACAAAGATAATTTCTATGCGACACAGTTCCATCCCGAAAAGAGCGGAGCCGTGGGCGAACGAATCCTGAGGAACTTTTTAGAATTGTGAACCATTACATTATATATAACAATGTATAAGAAGAAATAGATATGATAGAGTTAATTCCTGCCATCGACATTATTGATGGCAAATGCGTCCGTCTTTCTCAAGGAGATTATAACACACAGAAAGTATATAACGAAAACCCGGTTGAGGTTGCCAAAGAATTTGAAGCCCATGGGATTCATCGTCTGCACATTGTCGATCTGGATGGAGCAGTTTCACGCCATGTTGTGAATTACCGTGTACTAGACCAAATCGCCAGCCGCACTTCTCTGGTCATTGATTTTGGAGGAGGGATAAAAACAGACGAGGACCTAGTCATCGCTTTCGACAATGGCGCACAAATGGTAACCCTGGGCAGCGTAGCCGTGAAAAATCCCGGGCTTTTCAAAAAATGGCTGGAACAATACGGAAACGAGAAAATCATTCTGGGAGCTGATGTAAAGGAGAATAAAATTTCTGTCAATGGCTGGAAAGAGGAAAGTCAGCAGCAGTTGATCCCTTTTTTGAAAGATTATACTAAAGAAGGGGTTTTCAAGGTGTTATGTACCGACATCAGCCGTGACGGAATGTTGCAAGGACCTTCCGTGGAACTATACCAGCAAATCCTGAAGGAGTTCCCGAATATGCATCTGATAGCCAGCGGAGGAGTAAGCTGTATACAGGACATTATCGACCTGGAAATAGCCAAAGTTCCGGCTGTTGTTTTCGGCAAGGCATTATACGAGGGAAAAATTACATTGAAAGACTTAAACCGTTTCATGTAAAAGCAAATCATGTTAGCAAAAAGAATCATACCTTGCCTGGACATCAAAGACGGGCAGACCGTAAAAGGAACCAATTTCGTAAACTTACGTCAAGCAGGTGATCCGGTAGAACTGGGGCGTACCTACAGTGAACAGGGAGCTGACGAACTGGTCTTTCTCGATATCACTGCCAGCCATGAAGGGCGCAAAACCTTTACCGATTTGGTAAAACGGGTAGCGGCCAATATCAATATCCCCTTTACTGTAGGAGGAGGTATAAACGAACTGAGCGACGTAGACCGGCTATTGAATGCAGGAGCTGACAAAGTTTCTATCAATTCATCAGCCATCCGCAATCCGGATTTGGTAGACAAGATTGCCAAACATTTCGGTTCACAGGTCTGTGTGGTAGCCATTGACGCCAAGCAGACTGAAACCGGGTGGAAATGCTATCTGAACGGCGGCCGGATTGAAACCGACAAGTACCTGTTTGACTGGGCTAAAGAGGTGAACAACCGCGGGGCAGGAGAAATTCTTTTCACGAGCATGAACCATGACGGAGTGAAAAACGGATATGCCAACGAAGCCCTCTCCACCCTGGCCGATTTACTGACAATTCCCGTCATCGCATCTGGAGGCGCCGGATGCATGGAACATTTCCGCGATACATTTGCAAAAGGGAAAGCAGATGCTGCATTAGCAGCCAGCGTTTTTCATTTCGGAGAAATTAAAATTCCCGAATTAAAACAATATCTTTGCGAACAAGGAATTAATGTGAGGTTATAACTCTGTTTTTAATTGCATCTAAATCTGTTTCCACTACCATCCCAAACAGGATGAAAGACTGGCAAACGACCTTCAGATCCTCATTCCACTCTGAATGACGATGCTGATGAAATTTTAAACAAGTTCTATACAACACCGATAATATAACAATAAAATATAGAAAAATGGATTTGAATTTCGAAAAAATGAACGGGTTGATCCCCGCCATCATACAAGACAACAGCACCAGCAAAGTACTGATGTTAGGGTTTATGAATGAAGAAGCATACCGAAAGACAGTGGAAACCGGTAAAGTAACCTTCTTCAGCCGTACCAAGAACCGTCTGTGGACAAAAGGTGAAGAAAGCGGGAATTTCCTGAATGTTGTTTCTATAAAAGAAGACTGTGACAAGGATACCCTGCTGATCAAAGTAAATCCGGCAGGTCCTGTATGTCACACCGGAACAGATACTTGCTGGGGAGAAGAAAACAAAGAAGACATCATGTTCCTGAAGGAATTACAAGATTTCATTGACAAACGTCACGAGGAAATGCCCGCAGGCTCTTACACCACCAGCCTGTTCGAATCCGGTATCAACAAAATGGCACAGAAAGTAGGCGAGGAAGCCGTGGAAACGGTTATCGAAGCTTGTAACGGAACCGACGAACGCCTCATCTACGAAGGAGCCGATCTGATATACCACATGATTGTACTGCTCACCTCAAAAGGCTATCGCATCGAAGACCTTGCCCGTGAATTGAAAGAACGTCATAGCGCTACGTGGAAAAAACATTAAAAATGATGGACGAAGCTCTCATTCGATATAAAAACGTATATATCAACCAACAAGAGTTAGGCGTATTGGAAGATGTAAACCTGGAACTGAACAAGGGTGAATTTGTTTACCTCATTGGAAAAGTCGGTTCCGGAAAAACCTCATTACTGAAAACAATTTACGGTGAGCTGGATATACAGTCAGGAGAAGCTGAGGTATTAGGCTACAACATGACTAACATCAAGCGGAAGCATATTCCCGAACTGCGCCGCCGTTTAGGCATTGTCTTTCAAGATTTTCAGTTACTGACAGACCGCACCGTACACGCAAACCTCAGTTTTGTATTGCGCGCCACCGGATGGACAAACAAAGCAACCATCAAAGCACGCATTGAAGAAGTACTGGACCAAGTGGGAATGACCGGCAAAGGATACAAAATGCCCAACGAGCTATCGGGTGGCGAGCAACAACGCATTGTTATCGCCCGTGCCATCCTGAACCGGCCGGACATTATTCTGGCCGACGAGCCGACGGGTAACCTGGACACCGAAACAGGGCGCAAAATTGTAGAACTTCTGAAATCCATTTGTGCTACAGGCTCCGCCATCATGATGACCACCCATAATCTGCATCTCCTGTCGGAATATCCGGGAGTTGTCTACCGCTTTGAGAATCATCATATCAAAGAAGTGACTCACGAATACAGCCGGATGGAAAGAAGTCAAAATGAGACCGAAAAAGGAGAAAAAACGACAGTTACACCCCAAGAAACGGCAGAATAAGTAGATGAATGATAAATATCATCGCTAAAATGCTGATTTTTGCAGTCTTATTTGTATATTTGCACGCTAATTATCAATATAGGAACAATTAAAATACGAAACGAAAAATGAAAGTTTTAAAGTTTGGAGGTA
>OHUN01000660.1_pt1 | contig 19967 bp, 10 predicted proteins | sample 1579211 | NCBI WGS metagenome assembly OHUN01 (sample SAMEA3879560, study PRJEB24766) | human gut metagenome | biome: human-associated habitat; feature: feces | place: USA | collected 1985/1987
TGTAAGTTAAGTGGAAAAATCAATTACTTTTCAAGTGATGCTTTAATAAATTCTCTGAAAAGCGGATGAGCACGGTTCGGGCGTGACTTGAATTCGGGATGATACTGAACAGCAACGAAGAAACGGTTGTCGGGAACTTCAACAGCCTCAACAAGAAGTCCGTTAGGTGAAGTACCTGTAATCTTCATGCCTGCATTTTCAATTTCCTCTCTGAAATCGTTATTGAACTCATAACGATGACGGTGACGCTCTGAAATTTCATGCTGACCGTAAGCCTTAGCCATAAGCGAATCGGGCTTGATAACACACGGATATGCACCAAGACGCATTGTGCCGCCCATATCCTCAATGCCTTCCTGTTCAGGCATAAGGTCAATAACATTATGCTTGCCCTCTGGTGTAAACTCACCGCTGTTGGCGTCAGCATAGCCGAGAACATCTCTTGCGTATTCGATTACTGCAGTCTGCATACCGAGGCAGATTCCGAGATACGGAATATCATGCTCACGGGCATATTTTGCAGCCATAATCTTACCTTCGATACCTCTGTTACCGAAGCCGCCCGGAACGAGAATACCGTCAACATCACCGAGAAGCTCGTCAACCTTGTACTTTGTGAGAAGTTCGCAGTCAACCCACTTGATTTCAACATCAGCGGAATTTTCATAGCCACCGTGACGAAGTGCCTCTGCAACAGAAAGATATGCGTCATGGAGAGCAACATACTTACCGCAAAGAGCAATCGTGCATTTCTTTGTGCGGTTGTTGATACGGCTAAGCATTTCTTCCCACTCGGAAAGGTCAGGCTTTTTGTCCGTTACAATATTGAGCTCACGACATACAACATTTGAGAAATTGCTCTTTTCAAGCATAAGAGGTGCCTGATAAAGCGTTGGGAGAGTAATATTTTCGATTACACAATCCGGCTTTACATTGCAGAAAAGTGCAATCTTGTTGAAAATGCTCTCCTCAAGAGGTTCGTCACAACGAAGAACGATGATATCGGGATTGATACCGAGTGAACGAAGCTCTTTTACAGAATGCTGTGTCGGCTTTGATTTGTGTTCCTCGCTGCCCTTGATATAGGGAACGAGAGTTACATGAATAAAGATGCTGTTCTCTCTGCCGACTTCAAGAGATACCTGACGGATAGCCTCAAGGAACGGCTGGCTTTCGATATCGCCCACCGTACCGCCGATTTCCGTAATTACAACATCGGCATTAGTCTTTTCACCTACATTGTAGATAAAAGACTTGATTTCATTTGTGATGTGAGGAATTACCTGAACTGTCTTACCGAGATAGTCGCCGTGACGCTCCTTTTCAAGAACATTTGAGTAAACCTTACCTGTTGTGAGGTTTGAATACTTGTTAAGGTCCTCATCAATAAAACGCTCATAATGGCCGAGGTCGAGGTCGGTTTCTGCACCGTCCTCCGTTACATATACCTCGCCGTGCTGATACGGGCTCATTGTACCCGGATCGACATTGATATACGGGTCAAGCTTTTGAGCAACAATCTTGAGTCCTCTTGCCTTTAAAAGTCTGCCGAGAGATGCGGCTGTGATACCCTTGCCAAGACCGGATACGACACCGCCTGTTACAAATATATATTTTTTATTTTTCTTATGTTCGGTTATCTCCACGATTACACCTCAACTTCGCCTTCAAATACTTTTTCCGCATTACCTGTCATATATACCGTTTCATCAGTATAGTTGATAATAAGATCGCCGCCCTTGAGCTTAATCTTGATGTCTTCGCCCTTTTTGCAGAAACCGTTTTCACAAGCGGCAACCGCAACGGCACAAGCGCCTGTACCGCAAGCCCATGTTTCGCCTGAGCCACGCTCCCACACTCTCATCTTGATTGTATGGTCATCGAGAACTGTTACAAATTCTGTATTCACTCTTTCAGGGAAGAGCTTATCGTTTTCAAACTCCGGTCCTACGGTTTCAATATCAAGATTATCAATATCGTCCATAAATACCACGCAGTGTGGGTTGCCCATTGATACGCAGGTGATGTTATAGTTCTTGCCTGCAATTTCAACAGGTCTGTCAACAACCTTGTCACCGTCAAGAAGAACAGGAATTTCCTTCGGTTCAAGAATAGCCTTGCCCATATCAACTCTGAGGCGGTTAACCTTTCCGCCTGAAGTATAAGCCTTGAGTTTCTTGATACCGCTGAGTGTTTCAATTGTAATTTCGTCTTTTTCGTTGATATCAACCATACCGTGGTCATAGAGGAACTTACCTACGCAACGGATACCGTTACCGCACATCTTACCCTCTGAACCGTCAAGGTTGTACATTTTCATCTTTGCATCTGCAACCTTTGAAGGGCAAACAAGAATAATACCGTCGCCGCCGATACCGAAATGTCTGTCAGAAAGTCTTACGGCAAGCGCCTCGGGGTTGCTGATTTCCTGATCAAAAGTGCTGCAATAGATATAGTCATTGCCTATACCCTGCATCTTAGTGAATTTTAACATAAGCTTTTCCTCTCTCATGTGGTTAATGTCGATAAGCTCCGTGCTGTGCTGTGAATAGTGGCTCTTGAGGCAATCTGCAAGTGCATTTGCCGTATCAAGAGATGTAAGACACGGAATATTTCTTTCAACAGTCTTACGACGGATTTTAACAGAATCTCTTGAAGGAATTCTGCCCTTTGCAGATGTTGAAATAACATACTGAATCTTACCCGATTCAATGAGTGTAAGAGTATTGTTTGTCTTGGACTCGTGAATTTTCTTTACGCTTACGGCATCGATACCGTACTTCTTGAGTACATCCGCTGTACCCTCTGTTGCGTAGATTCTGAATCCGAGGTCGTAGTATTTCTTTGCAATTTCACCGATTTCAGCCTTATCAGAATTACGGACTGTGATGAACACACCGCCCTTTTTCTTCATCTTGTAGCCTGCACCGATGAGTCCCTTATAGAGAGCCTCCTCAAGTGTGCCTGCAACACCGAGAACTTCACCTGTTGACTTCATCTCGGGACCGAGGTGGTTATCAACATTGATAAGCTTTTCAAAGCTGAATACGGGAACCTTAACCGCAATGTAAGGACTCTTTCTGTAAAGACCTGTGCCGTAGCCCATATCTTTGAGCTTTTCACCGAGCATTGCTCTTGTTGCAAGGTCAACCATAGGAACGCCTGTTACCTTACTGATGTAAGGGATTGTTCTTGAAGAACGGGGATTTACCTCAATAACATAAAGTTCGTCTTTATAGATAAGGTACTGAATGTTTACAAGTCCCTTTGTACGGAGTTCGATTGCAAGGTTCTTTGAGCTTTCAATAATAATCTGAGTCATTCTGTCTGAGAGATTCCATGCCGGATAAACCGCAATTGAGTCGCCCGAATGAACACCGGCACGCTCGATATGCTCCATAATACCCGGAATAAGAATATCTTCACCGTCACAAATGGCGTCAACTTCAAGCTCTGTACCCTGAAGGTACTTATCAATAAGAATCGGATTTTCAATATTCTGTGCAAGAATGATTGCCATATACTCTTTGACATCATCTTCGTTGAATGCAATAATCATATTCTGACCGCCGAGAACATATGACGGACGGAGAAGAACAGGATAACCGATTTTGTCTGCAACATCGAGAGCCTCGTCTGTTGTCATAACCGTTACGCCACGGGGACGCTTGATGTGATACTTTTCAAGAAGCTCGTCAAAACGCTCTCTGTCCTCTGCCATATCAATGGCATCGTATGATGTGCCGAGAATATTTACACCGTTGTCGCTGAGGAACTTTGTAAGCTTAATTGCTGTCTGTCCGCCGAATGCAACAACTACACCGAACGGATTCTCTGTCTTTATTATGCCCATAACATCTTCGGTTGTGAGCGGTTCAAAATAAAGTCTGTCGGCTGTGTCAAAGTCTGTTGATACTGTTTCAGGGTTGTTGTTTACGATAACAACATCGTAGCCTGCCTTTTTGAGCGCCCATACGCAGTGAACAGACGCATAGTCAAATTCGATACCCTGACCGATTCTGATAGGACCCGAACCGAATACGATAACTGTTTTCTTATCGCTCTTCTGCTCCCTGATGAATTCCTCAGCTTCATTTTCCTTATCAAATGTTGAATAGAAGTAAGGAGTTTCAGCCTCAAATTCTGCGGCGCAGGTATCAACCATTTTATAAACAGGAACAAGTGGATTTTCAACCTTCCTGCCTGTGATTTTTTCAATTGTTCTGTCAAGAAATCCCTTGTTCTTGGCACGAACATAGAGATCCTCCGTAAGCTCGCCGTTCTTGAGTTCGTTTTCAACGGCAATAAGATTTTTGAGCTTTTCAAGGAACCACTCGTCAATGAGAGTGATGTTGTGAATCTGTTCTACTGTAATGCCTCTCTTGAGAGCCTCATATACGCAGAAGATTCTTCTGTCATCGCAAACGCTGAGTCTGTCATAAACCGATGCGTTTGAAAGCTCTGCAAATTCCTTGTCGTTGAGAGTATCGTGAGAAATCTCGGCACCTCTTACGGCTTTCATAATAGCCTGCTCAAATGTCGGAGCAATAGCCATAACCTCGCCTGTTGCCTTCATCTGAGTACCGAGTGTTCTCTTTGCATATACAAATTTATCGAAAGGCCATTTCGGGAATTTTACAACAACATAGTCAAGCGCCGGCTCAAAGCAAGCGTATGTTGTACCTGTAACGGCATTTTTGATTTCATTAAGTGTGTAACCGATAGCAATTTTAGCGGCAACCTTTGCAATAGGATAACCTGTTGCCTTTGACGCAAGTGCCGATGAACGGGATACACGGGGATTAACCTCGATAACCGCATATTCAAATGTTTCGGGGTTGAGTGCAAACTGGCAGTTACAACCGCCCTCTACCTTAAGTGCAGAGATAATGTTGAGAGCCGCACTTCTGAGCATCTGATATTCCTTGTCGGCAAGTGTTACCGTAGGAGCGATAACGATTGAGTCGCCTGTGTGAACGCCTACAGGATCGAAGTTTTCCATTGAGCAGACAGTAATAACATTTCCGTCGCTGTCACGCATAACCTCGAACTCGATTTCCTTCCAACCTGAGATACATTTTTCAACAAGCACCTGTGTGATAGGAGAAAGTTCAAGACCGTTTGATGTGATTTCACGAAGCTCTTCCTCGTTATCGACAATACCGCCGCCTGTACCGCCGAGTGTGAATGCAGGACGGATAATTACAGGATAACCAATTTCATCGGCAAACTTAACAGCTGATTCAACATCTGTAACAACAAGTGACGGAATAACAGGCTGACCGATTTCAATCATTGTGTCCTTAAAAAGCTGTCTGTCCTCTGCCTTGTCAATTGTTTCGGGGTTTGCACCGAGAAGCTGAACATTGTATTTATCAAGGAAGCCCTCTTTTGCAAGCTGCATTGAAAGGGTAAGACCCGTCTGACCGCCGAGGGTTGAAAGAAGGCTGTCAGGGCGTTCCTTTTTGATGATTCTCTTAACTGTTTCAAGCGTCAACGGCTCAATATAGATTTTATCAGCCATTGCGTTATCAGTCATAATTGTAGCAGGGTTTGAGTTTACGAGAATAACCTCAAGTCCTTCTTCTTTAAGCGCACGGCAAGCCTGTGTGCCTGCATAGTCAAATTCGGCAGCCTGACCGATTACGATAGGGCCCGAACCGATTACCATAACTCGTTTGATATTCTTTTTGAGTGGCATATAATCATTCCTCGTTCAAGTAATTATTGTATCTGTTCTTATGCTGAATAGTAATCCGAATTTCGGACTCTTATTTTCTGTTGTTCTTCATCAATTCAATAAAACGGTCAAACAAAAATGCTGTATCGTGAGGACCGCCGCAAGCTTCCGGATGGAACTGAACCGAGAAAGCAGGCATATTTGTGTAGTTTACGCCCTCGCAGGTGTTATCATTACCGTTTACAAAGCTTACTTTGCCGTTTTCGGGCATACTGTCGCTTACAACAGCGTAGCCGTGGTTCTGTGATGTAATGTAAACTCTGCCTGTTTCAACCTCTTTTGCAGGCTGGTTTGCACCTCTGTGACCGTACTTGAGCTTTTCTGTTTTTGCACCCTGTGAAAGTGCAAGGAGCTGGTGACCGAGACAGATACCGAAGGTCGGAATCCCGAAGTCACAAAGCTTTTTGAGCTCTGCAATAATCTCTGTGTTGTCCGAAGGATCTCCCGGTCCGTTTGAAAGCATTACGCCGTCGGGATTCATAGCCTTAATTTCATCCGCTGTTGTGTGGGCGGGAACGACTGTAAGGTTACAACCTCTCTTAACAAGCTCTCTGCCGATGTTATGCTTTGCGCCAAAATCCATAAGTACAACATTGAGGTCACCGTTTTCAGCGTCAAAATGCTCTTTTTCTTTTATAGTAGTGCTTTCAACAGCCTCTGTAATAACATAGTTCTTAATCTCGTCAAGTTCCTCCTTTGTTACATCGGGAGAATAGGAGATTTTGCAGTTCAGAACACCGTATTCACGCACAATTCTTGTGAGCGCACGGGTGTCGATTCCGTAAATGCCGGGAATTCCCGACTCTTTTAAAAAGGTGTCAAGATCACCCTCACAACGGAAGTTTGAAGGAACTTGGCACCATTCTCGTACAATATAACCTTTCAGCGACGGAGAGTCACTCTCAAAATCGGCAGGGATAACACCATAGTTGCCGATTAAAGGGAATGTCTGAATAACCACCTGACCGTAATAGCTGGGGTCGGTGAGTGTTTCAAGATAACCTGTCATTGCTGTAGTAAAAACAAGTTCTCCCGTAGTTTCTTTTTCGGCACCAAACGCCTTGCCCTCAAAAACTGTTCCGTTTTCAAGGATTAAGTATGCCGCACGGCTCATAAAAACACATTCCTTTCAATAAACTAAAAAAATCGCAGTCAGTTCTCATATGTTCTGATAACCTGCTTTGCAACCTCAAGCTTGCTTGTTCTGAGATCCATAGCCTGTTTTTCAAGATAGCGATGCGCCTGATCTTCGGACATATTAAGGCAGGTAATAAGCAGGAACTTTGCTCTGTTTATTATCTTCATATCCGCAACCATATGCTTGAGCTTTTCATTTTCCTCAATCACACGGAACATACGCATCTTAAAACATTCCGTAAACTGCAAAAAGTGGTGAAACAGGTGCTTGTTTACGGGCTTTGCAATAACAAGAACACCGTGCTCCGTAAGTGCGTCGTTCACATAATCCGCATTACGCTGCGAAACGATAATCACAACACTTGAACGGGTTGTTCCGGCAAAGTACTTTGAAAGCTCAATGCCATTTTCCTTTTCAAGCGGTGCATTGACGCAGATGAGGTCAAAAACCTCACCATTTGCAAGCTCCTTAGCCTCCTGTGAGGTTTGGCAGACGGAAATCTCCGTATAGCCTTCGCTTCCGAGCAATTGTGACAAAGAAACGGCACTCTGTTCAGAGTGTGAAATCAACAAAGCATTTTTCAAGAACCTCACCACCGCATATTGTTTCATTCATCTTATTATTTTACAAGATTAACCCCTATTGTTATTTACTTAAAGGAATTATGACAATATTTTTTACAATTTTGTAAAAACATTTTCATTGCAAATTTGTTTTACACTTTTCAACATTTTTCGGGCAATTTTCCATTTGAACATTACTCAAACATATTACCGTATTTTTGTTTTTGATTATAGATTAAATTTTTCACTCTTACCACAACTTCATCGGGATAATATCCGCTGATTTTTTCAAAAGATTTTTCTATATCGGAACTCATAAACGAAAATTTTACCTGTTCACCATACAGTTCCTGAGCAGCATCAAGCTGTACATCGAAATCTACATCAAAAGGTTTTGCGTGAATTTTTGGGATTAAGTTGTAAATATCCTCTCCGAGAGGGTAATCCTCGGTTGTGTCGGCAAGTAGCGAAAGTCCGAAATCAAAATACGGACAAAATCTGTATTCGCCCGTATCATCATTCAGTATAAACGCAATATTATTGGTATGCCTGTCCTCATTCAGAAAAAATGCGTCAAGCTCAAGCATTGCTGTTATATATTTTCCGACATTTTTCAAACCTGTTTTATTCTCGATAAAATCAACGGTGCGGGAAATTTTATCCTTCACATCATCGTACTTCAAAAGATTTTTCGCCATTGATGACGCAAGCCATTGCTTTGACAAATGCTCAAGCGTGACAATGCTTTCATTTTTTTGGCGAAAGTTTTTTGAATAACAACCGTTAAGCTTTCGACCTGCAAATTCTATTTTTATCGGAAAATATTCCGCAAAATCGGTTACATTGGATTTCTTTAACAATTCAGATACAATAACCTCACACAAGCCCTCATATCCCATATGGTCTGCTTTGTACCACAAGTCGTTTACAAGCCACTTTTGCTGATTGCCTTTTGAAGAAGCAGATTTTGTATCTATAAGTGAGTAATTGTCAAGATTGATTTCCTTAATCAAAAAGTGTACAGCTCCTTTCTTGTAAACCTTATATATTGGTTATCCTCAGCCGTTCTTCCGTCTGTTTTTTCAAGTATCTGCAAAGTATCGTAGCCGTCCGCTCCGATTTTTTTCAAAATAGTTTTTCGGAATGCCCTTGATTTCGGAAAACATCTTTCTTCAAGAAACTGTTCAAAATCGTTCCAATCCGGATTTTCATTTATACCGAAAGCTCTTTTCATTATATCATTGGTGCGATTCACAATTTTTATTTTCTTATCGGCAAAGTTGACATATATTTCTGTACACACCTTCTGACGGAACATAAAATCAAGCCGCATAACATAATTGCCGTTCAAGGGCTTGTTAAGATATTTTGAAATTGTCTGACGGCTTACATTAAAAGTTTGTGCTATTTCAGCAGTAGTTTTACCGTTTTTCTGCATTTCAATTGCATTTTTAACATCCGTTTCGGTCAACTTATTTTTTCTTCCGCCTTTAAGCCTGCCTGCAATATCCTTTAACTCGGTTTCGTTATCTGTTCCGAACAAATCTATACAAAGCTTTCTGTAATCAGTCATACGCTCCACCGCCTTAATAGTGTCAAATATCATTCTTTACACTATCATTATATAGCATATACAAAACAAAGTCAATTATCTTTGCTAAACATTTATATGCCAAAACACCCCGAACAGCTATTGCCGTTCGGGGCGTCTCGGTTTATGTGAATTAAAAAGGATAGGTTAATTAAGCTATTGGGGATTATTCAATATCCTGCATAGCGTCGTAGCCTGTTTCGCCTGTTCTAACCTTAACAACATCTTCAACATCATAGATAAAGATTTTGCCGTCACCGATGTGACCTGTGTAAAGTGCCTTAACAGCCGCATCAACAACTGCCTTTACAGGAACCTTGCAAACTACGATTTCAACCTTCATCTTAGGAAGGAGATTACTTTCAATAGCAACACCACGGTAATACTCTGCTTTACCCTTTTGAGCACCGCAACCGAGTACCTGAGATACTGTCATACCTGTGATGCCGAGCTTATCCATTTCTTCTTTAAGAGCTTCAAGCTTTGACTGCTTGAGAAGAATGTCAATCTTAGTAATCTTTGTGCCGTCGGTAGCCATATCATACTTGCCGGCAAGCTGAACGGGAACTGCCTGAGTTACAGGAACATTGCTGTCAACATCAAATGTTTCATCAAGTGAAGCTGTACCGACACCGATTGGCATAAAGTCTGCATATGCGCTGATAAGACCGTGCTCGCAGATATCGAGGCCCTTCATTTCTTCGTCCTTTGTAACACGAAGACCTACTGTCTTTTTGATGATTGTGAATACGATAATCATGCAAACAACTGTCCAAGCTACGATTGTAACAATACCGAGAGCCTGCTTACCAAGCTGAGCAAAGCCACCGCCGTAGAAAAGACCTGTGATGCCGTTCTGACCGTTACCTGTTGCGAAAAGACCTACTGCAAGGCCGCCCCACATACCGTTTACGCCGTGTACCGAGAATGCGCCGACAGGATCATCTATTTTAAGCTTGATATCAACAAATTCAACTGCTACTACGATGAGGATACCTGAAACGATACCAATAACTGCTGCGCCGATTGCATCAACATCTGCACAACCTGCCGTGATTGCTACAAGACCTGCGAGTGATGCGTTAAGACACATTGAAACATCAGGCTTGCCGTTCTTGATCCATGTAAAGAGCATGGTTGTTACTGTTGCAACTGCCGGAGCAATTGTTGTTGTAAGAAGAATCTGACCGAGACGAGCGCCGTCTTCAGCAGCGGCACCGTTAAATCCGTACCATGCAAACCAAAGAATGAATACACCGAGAGCACCGAGTGTGATGCTGTGACCGGGGATAGCGTTTACCTTGCCGTTCTTGCCGTATTTACCGATACGGGGTCCGAGAATGATTGCGCCGACAAGTGCCGAGATACCGCCGACCATATGAATTACGATTGAACCTGCAAAGTCGATACAGCCGAGCTTTGCAAGCCAACCCTGACCGTTCCAAACCCAACCTGCTTCAATCGGGTAAACAACGAGTGAAATAATTGCGCTGTAAACACAGTATGCCGAGAATTTTGTACGCTCTGCCATAGCACCTGAAACGATAGTAGCTGCTGTAGCACAGAATACAAGCTGGAATACGAATGAGTTCCAATCAAAGTTCATCCAGTCTGTGAACATATTGAGGTTGGGAACACCGATGAATCCTGCAACATAGTCCTCAGACATCATAAGTCCGAAGCCTAACAAGCTGAATACAACCGTACCGATACAAAAGTCCATCAGGTTTTTCATAATGATGTTACCTGCGTTTTTAGCTCTTGTAAAACCGGTTTCAACCATTGCAAATCCGCACTGCATAAAGAACACGAGTAATGCGCCGACCATAAACCAGACGCCTGTGCCTCCGTAAATTAGTTCTGCCATATAAATCTCTCCTTTTATCAAAATAACAAAAACGGCGTGGAGTTGACAGTTTAATTCTGTCAATCACACGCCGTTGTGTTACCTGTTATACAATATAAATAATGTTATTTAGTATAAATAGAGGTTCTATCAATCACACACCGAAAAGAAGTTCGCCGTATGAAGGATAAGGCCAGTATTCCGAAGCTGTTTCTGTTTCCATTGCGTCACCGACAGCTCTGAGTTCCTGCATAAGTGCAAATACTGTTTCTCTGTAGTACTTAGCATACTTGAGGTTGTCATCGCTGTAGTCGCTTGCCTTGATAACAGCCTCTTCAAGCTCTGCAGTTTTCTTTGAGAAACATACAAGTTTGTTTGAAAGGCTTGTAATAAGGTCTTCCTCAACACTTGTAGGAATAGCGTCCGAGAGTGCCTTTTTGGCAAGTGCTGTATCCGTAAGATCTCTTACATATGATGTAACGGCAGGAAGAATGTTCTTCTTAGCCATATCAATCATTGTGAGAGCCTCAATGTTAATCTGCTTAGAATAGCTTTCAAGCTCAATTTCATATCTTGCACGGATTTCGTCTGCCGAACAAATCTTATTCTTAACAAAGAGGTCAACATTCTTCTTGTCAAGGAAGTGTTCCATTGCGTCGGGAAGTGACTTGAGGTTAAGAAGTCCTCTTCTTTCAGCCTCTTCAACCCACTCGGGAGCGTAGTTGTTGCCGTTGAAGATAATGTTCTGATGCTCTGTGAATACTTTCTTAACAAGAGCCTTGATAGCTGCGTCCATATCATCCGCATCTTTAAGCTCATCGTAGAACTCTGAAAGTTCTTCGGCTACCATAGTGTTGAGCATATAGTTAGGACAGGCAATGTTAAGTGAAGAACCAAGTGCTCTGAATTCAAACTTGTTACCTGTGAATGCAAAAGGTGATGTACGGTTACGATCCGATGTGTCCTTCATAAAGTCAGGAAGAACATCAACGCCTGTTCTCATCTTCTGCTTACCCTTGCTTACATATTCTCTGTCATTGATGATTGAATCAACGAGTTCGCCGAGGTCATCACCGAGATACATTGAAATAATTGCAGGCGGTGCTTCGTTAGCGCCGAGGCGGTGGTCGTTACCTGCCGATGCAACCGTGATTCTGAGAAGATCCTGATACTCGTGAACAGCCTTTACAACTGCTGCAAGGAAAAGCTGGAACTGAAGGTTGTTTTCAGGAGTCTTGCCGGGATCAAGAAGGTTTTCGCCTGTGTTGGTTGAAATTGACCAGTTGTTGTGCTTACCGGAACCGTTAACACCAGCGAACGGCTTTTCGTGAAGAAGACAAACAAGGCCGTGTCTTTCGGCAACCTTCTTCATAACTTCCATTGTAAGCTCGTTGTGGTCGGTTGCAATGTTTGTTGTTGTGAAGATAGGAGCAAGCTCGTGCTGTGAAGGAGCAACTTCGTTATGCTTTGTCTTTGCAAGGATACCGAGTTTCCAAAGTTCCTCGTCAAGGTCTTTCATATAAGCAGCAACTCTTGTCTTGATTGCACCGAAGTAATGGTCATCAAGTTCCTGTCCTTTAGGAGCTTTTGCACCGAAAAGTGTTCTGCCTGTATAAATAAGATCCTCTCTCTGGTCGTAAGCGTCCTTATCAATAAGGAAGTATTCCTGCTCCGGACCTACTGTTGTTGTAACTCTTGTAACATTTTCTTTGCCGAGAAGATGAAGAATCTTTACAGCCTCTGTATTAATTCTCTCCATTGAACGAAGAAGAGGAGTTTTCTTATCCAGTGCCTCTCCGCTGTAGGAGCAGAATGCAGTAGGAATGTAAAGGGTTCCGTCTTTGATGAATGCCGGTGATGTCGGATCCCATGCTGTATATCCTCTTGCCTCGAATGTGGCACGAAGACCGCCTGACGGGAAACTGGAAGCATCCGGCTCACCTTTTACAAGTTCTTTACCTGAGAAATCCATGATCACCTGACCATCTCCGTTCGGTGCGATAAAGCTGTCATGCTTTTCGGCTGTGATACCTGTCATCGGCTGGAACCAGTGTGTGTAGTGGGTACAGCCCATTTCAACTGCCCAGTCCTTCATGGCAGCCGCAACAACATTTGCAACGCTGAGGTCAAGCGGTTCACCGTTCTGGATTGTCTTTTTCAAAGCCTTGTAAGTTGACTTTGGAAGTCTTTCCTGCATCTTCTGATCATTAAATACCATGCTGCCAAAAATTTCGGGAACTTTTGCCATTTTAATTCTCTCCTATCCATTTTGAAAATAAATTTTAATGGTCTGATTTTTGCTTTATAAAAACAGAAAAGGACACTGTAAGCCTCAGCTCACAGCGCCCTTGCTGTCTTTGATGTTGTTAGTATATTCCACTTTTGCGAATTTGTCAATACATTTTTTGAAAAAAGTTTTGAAATTGCAAGTTTTATTAAATTTCCTGCAAAATTAAGCTGAAACACCAATAAGAGTTGCATATTTTCTACAACAATCACAGTAAAATGAAAGTTTTGCCCTTAAAAGTTGCAATTTTCCTCTATTTTCCCTTGACAAAGCACAATGTATAGTTATATAATCTAAGTGCTGATTTTTCTTGATCAACGATGACAGGGCATTTCAGAACATCAGCCGACCTGCACATTCACCTTTGCAGGATATAGCACAGGCTGAGCATAGCGGTTTTACCGCTGAGAAGAGATTGGGCATTTTACAATTACATATATATGATTGATTATTAACCGGCAGAACATTAATTGCCACTTTGAACCGATAAGTTTACGAAAGCAAACTTCCTTTTACATATATATGTATATAAAAAGTCCGCTGAATAATTTTTGTGATTAACAGGAAAGGGTGATCATTAATGGAACAGACAGTCAGAGAGAACAACAAGACTCTGTATTCTCCGAAGTTTGAACATGATAACTGCGGTATCGGAGCTGTTGTTAATATTAAGGGTATCAAGTCACACGACACCGTGGCAAACGCTCTGACAATTGTTGAAACTCTCGAACACAGAGCAGGTAAGGATGCCGAAGGCAAAACAGGTGACGGCGTAGGTATTCTTCTCCAGATTTCACACAAATTTTTTAAGAAGGCAGCTGCTGAAATCGGCATTAAGCTCGGTTCCGAAAGAGATTACGCTGTAGGTATGTTCTTCTTCCCTCAGAATGAGCTTGCAAGAAATCAGGCAAAGAAGATGTTTGAAATCATTGCAGAAAAAGAAGGTCTTACAGTTCTCGGTTGGAGAAATGTTCCTTCAAAGCCCGAGGTCCTCGGTCACAGAGCTGTTGAATGTATGCCTGCAATCATGCAGTGCTTTATCAAAAGACCTCACGGCGTAAAAAGAGGTCTTCCGTTCGACAGAAAGCTCTATGTTGCAAGAAGAGTTTTTGAACAGAGTAATGAAGACACATATGTAGTTTCGCTTTCAAGCAGAACTATTGTATATAAGGGTATGTTCCTTGTCGGCGATCTCCGTAACTTCTTCCTTGATCTTCAGGACGAGGATTACGAGTCTGCAATCGCTATGGTTCACTCCCGTTTTTCAACCAACACAAATCCAAGCTGGCAGAGAGCTCATCCTAACAGAATGATTGTTCACAACGGTGAAATCAACACAATCAGAGGCAACGCTGACAAGATGCTTGCCCGTGAGGAAACAATGCGTTCGGAGCATCTCAAGGGCGACCTTGACAAGGTTATTCCTGTTGTAAACACAGAGGGTTCAGACTCTGCAATGCTTGATAATACACTTGAATTTCTCGTAATGAGCGGCATGGAGCTTCCTCTTGCCGTTATGATTACAATTCCGGAGCCGTGGGATAATAACGGCACAATGAGCCAGAAGAAAAAGGACTTCTATCAGTATTATGCAACAATGATGGAGCCGTGGGACGGTCCTGCGTCAATCCTTTTCTCTGACGGTGACATTATGGGTGCGGTTCTTGACCGTAACGGTCTGCGTCCGTCAAGATACTACATCACGGATGACGGCAACCTCATTCTTTCATCGGAAGTCGGCGCACTTCCTATTGATCCCGCAAAGATTGTTACAAAGGAAAGACTTCGCCCGGGCAAAATGCTCCTTGTCGATACGGTTCAGGGCAGACTCATTGATGACGATGAACTCAAAGAGTATTATGCGTCAAAACAGCCTTACGGCGAATGGCTCGACAGTAATCTTGTTTGTCTTAAAGACCTCAAAATTCCTAATATGAAGGTTGAGGAGCATTCATATAAAGAAAGGCAAAAACTCCAGAAGGCTTTCGGATATACCTACGAAGATGTTATGACATCAATCCTTCCTATGGCAAAGAACGGCACAGAGTCAATTGCCGCAATGGGTACAGACAGTCCGCTTGCAGTTCTTTCAAAAGAACCGCAGCCGCTTTTCAACTACTTCAAACAGCTCTTTGCACAGGTTACAAACCCGCCGATTGACGCAATCCGTGAGGAAGTTGTAACATCAACAACAATTTATATCGGTGAGGACGGCAACATCCTTGAGGAGCGTCCCGAAAACTGCAAGGTTATGAAGATTCACAACCCGATTCTTACATCAACCGATATTCTCAAAATCAAGAATATGCACATTCCGGGCTTTAAGGTTGCGGTTATCCCTATTCTCTACTACAAGAACACAAGACTTTCAAAGGCTGTTAAGCGACTTTTCATTGAAGCTGACAAGGCTTACAATGACGGTGCAAATATTCTTATCCTCTCCGACAGAGGAGTTGACGAAAACCATCTTGCAATTCCGTCACTTCTTGCAGTATCCGCTCTTCATCAGCACCTTGTTGCAACAAAGAAGAGAACCTCACTTGCAATGATACTTGAAAGCGGTGAGCCGAGAGAAGTTCATCATTTTGCAACACTTCTCGGCTACGGTGCAAGTGCAATCAACCCGTATCTTGCTCAGGAAACAATCCACGAGCTTATCGGTGACGACCTTCTTGACAAGGACTACTACGCAGCAGTTGACGATTACAACAGCGCAGTTCTCCACGGCATCGTAAAGATTGCGTCAAAAATGGGTATTTCAACAATCCAGTCATATCAGGGCTCACAGATTTTTGAGGCTATCGGTATCGGCAAGGATGTTATTGACGAATACTTCACAGGCACAGTCAGCAGAATCGGCGGTATCACAATCAAGGATATCGAAAAGAATGTTGACAAACTTCACACAGCGGCATTTGATCCGCTTGACCTCGGTGTAAGCGATGAGCTTGAATCCCGTGGTTCACACAAGTTCAGAAGCGGCAAAGAGGAACACCTCTACAATCCGCAGACTATATATATGCTCCAGCAGGCAACAAGAACAGGCGACTATGAGCTTTACAAAAAGTATTCTCATATGATTTCCGAAGAAATGGATCCTGTAAATATCAGAGGTCTTTTCGACTTCAACTTTGCAGAAACTCCTGTTCCGCTTGATGAGGTTGAAAGCGTTGATTCAATCGTAAAGCGTTTCAAGACAGGCGCTATGTCCTACGGTTCAATCTCACAGGAGGCTCACGAAACACTTGCGATTGCAATGAATCAGCTTCACGGCAAGTCAAACTCCGGTGAGGGCGGCGAAAGCCTTGAACGACTTCTCACAAAAGGACAGAAGGTTGACAGATGTTCTGCAATCAAGCAGGTTGCGTCAGGTCGTTTCGGTGTTACATCAAGATACCTCACATCTGCAAACGAAATTCAGATTAAAATGGCTCAGGGTGCAAAGCCGGGCGAAGGCGGACATCTTCCGGGCAAAAAGGTTTATCCCTGGATTGCAAAAACCCGTCATTCAACACCGGGTGTATCGCTCATATCTCCCCCACCACACCACGACATTTACTCAATCGAGGACCTTGCACAGCTTATCTACGACCTCAAAAATTCTAACAAAGACGCAAGAATCTCTGTTAAGCTCGTTTCGGAATGCGGTGTAGGTACGGTTGCCGCAGGCGTTGCAAAAGCAGGTGCAGGCGTAATCCTTATTTCAGGTTATGACGGCGGTACAGGCGCTGCTCCGAGAAACTCAATCTACAATGCAGGTCTGCCGTGGGAACTCGGTCTTGCCGAGGCTCATCAGACGCTCATTATGAACGACCTTCGTAACAAAGTTGTTATTGAAACCGACGGTAAGCTTATGAACGGCCGTGATGTTGCAATTGCCGCAATGCTCGGTGCAGAGGAATTTGGTTTTGCAACTGCTCCGCTTGTAACTCTCGGTTGTGCAATGATGAGAGTATGTAACCTTGATACTTGCCCGTTCGGTGTTGCCACACAGAACCCCGAGCTCAGAAAAAGATTCTGCGGCAAGCCCGAATATGTAATAAACTTTATGAAGTTTGTAGCAAGCGAACTTCGTGAATATATGTCAAAGCTCGGTGTAAAAACCGTTGATGAGCTTGTCGGAAGAATTGACCTCATCAAGAGAAAAGAAGGCATCACAGGACAGGCTGCCGAGGTTGACCTTTCTAACATTCTTGATACAAACTTTGTTTCGGAAAAGGTTGAATACAACAAAAAGAGCCTTTATGATTTCAAGCTTGAATCAACACTTGACGAAAGAATCCTCTGCAAAGAATTTGCAAAGGTTCTTGCAAAAGGCACAAAGAAAAAGGTTGAAGTCAATGTTAAGAACACTGACCGTTCATTCGGTACAATCTTCGGTTCTGAGGTTACAAGAAAGCATTACAACAACCTTGATGACGACACATTTACAGTAGTCTGCAACGGTTCGGGCGGTCAGAGCTTTGGCGCATTCATTCCAAAGGGACTCACACTTGAACTTGTGGGCGACTCAAACGACTACTTCGGCAAGGGACTTTCAGGCGGTAAGCTGGTAGTTTATCCTCCGAAGAACTCAACATTTGACGCAGGTAACAACATCATCATCGGTAATGTTGCACTTTACGGTGCAACAAGCGGCAAGGCATTTATCAACGGTGTTGCAGGCGAGCGTTTCTGCGTAAGAAACTCAGGCGCAACAGCAGTTGTTGAGGGTGTCGGCGACCACGGTTGTGAATATATGACAGGCGGCAGAGTTGTTGTTATAGGCAAAACAGGCAAAAACTTTGCAGCAGGTATGTCAGGCGGTGTTGCCTATGTTCTTGATGAAGAAAGAGATCTTTACACAAAGCTCAACAAAGAAATGGTTCTCTTCTCTGAGGTAACAGAAAAGTACGATATAATCGAACTCAAAACGCTTATAGAAGAACATGTTGCAGCAACAGGTTCACAGAGAGGCAAGAAAATCCTTGATAACTTTGACGAGTATCTTCCAAAATTCAAGAAGATTATTCCGCACGACTACAAGAGAATGATGGCTGCAATTGCCGCTTATGAAGAAAAAGGTCTTACAAACGAGCAGGCACAGATTGAAGCTTTCTACGAAATTGTGAATAATAAATAAGGAGGGGATATTTATGGGAAAACCAACAGGATTTATGGAATATAAGCGTGAGGATGCCCCGGCATACTCCGTAAAAGAAAGAATCAAAAATTTTGACGAATTTCACGATCCCCTCAGCAAAGAGGATCAGCAAAAACAGGGTGCAAGATGCATGGACTGCGGTGTGCCTTTCTGTCAGGCAGGAATGCAGATTGGTTCTGCATTCTCGGGCTGTCCGCTTAACAACCTCATTCCCGAATGGAATGACCTCATCTACAAGGGCAACTGGGAACAGGCTTACAACCGTCTTAAAGTTACAAACAACTTCCCCGAATTCACATCCCGTGTATGTCCCGCTCTCTGTGAAAAGGCATGCACCTGCGGTGCAAACGGTGACGCTGTCAGCGTAAGAGCCAACGAATACGGAATCATTGAAAATGCTTATGAAGAAGGTCTTGCAGACGCAAGAATTCCAAAGGTAAGAACAGGCAAGAAAATTGCAATCATCGGTTCGGGTCCATCGGGACTTGCCGCTGCCGACCAGCTCAATCAGCGCGGTCACTCTGTAACGGTATTTGAACGCAATGACAGAGTAGGCGGTCTGCTTATGTACGGCATTCCGAATATGAAGCTTGAAAAAGATGTTATCGAACGCAAGATTAACATTATGGAAGAAGAAGGCGTAACCTTTGAAACCTGCTCAAATGTCGGCAAAGACATCAAAGCAAGCGAAATTCTCAAGGACTTTGACCGTGTAATCCTTGCTTGCGGTGCATCAAATCCGAGAGATATCAAAGTTCCCGGCAGAGAGGCTAACGGCATTCACTTTGCCGTTGACTTCCTCAAATCAACAACAAAGTCACTTCTCGACTGCAACCTCAGAGAGGGTACATTCATCAGCGCAAAAGGCAAGAATGTAATGGTAATCGGCGGTGGTGACACAGGTAACGACTGCGTCGGCACAAGCATCAGACACGGTGCAAAATCCGTTCTTCAGCTTGAAATGATGCCTAAACTTCCCGACACAAGAAGTGCCGATAACCCATGGCCGCAATGGCCGAGAGTCTGCAAAACAGACTACGGTCAGGAAGAGGCTATTGAAGTTTACGGTCACGATCCACGAGTTTATCAGACAACCGTTAAGCAGTTCATCGCTGACAAAAACGGTAATCTTGTAGGTGCGGAGCTTGTTAAGCTCAAACCCGAAAAGGATGCTAAAACAGGCAGACTTATGATGAAAGAGGTTGAAGGCTCAGAATACAAGGTTGATGTTGAACTCGTACTCATTGCGGCAGGATTCCTCGGCAGTGAAAACTATGTAACCAAGGCATTCGGTGTTGAAACAAACGCAAGAACCAATGTTGCAACGGCAGAAGGCTCACACAAGACAAATGTTGAAAATGTGTTTGTTACAGGCGATATGCACAGAGGACAGTCACTTGTTGTCTGGGCGATTCGTGAGGGCAGAGATGTTGCCAAAGAGGTTGACGAAAGCCTTATGGGATACACAAATCTTTAATTGATTACAAATAACCTGATAATCCTCAATTTTTCGATATACCGGTTAATAATCAGAAAGCGCAGGAGCGGATTTTCCTCCTGCGTTTTTCTTTGTCATTTAGGGTTCGTTTGTGTTGCATATCAATATGATTGATGATAAAATAAAGGATATATACAATGCAATAAAATGTGAGGAAATAT
>OHUN01000675.1_pt1 | contig 19726 bp, 17 predicted proteins | sample 1579211 | NCBI WGS metagenome assembly OHUN01 (sample SAMEA3879560, study PRJEB24766) | human gut metagenome | biome: human-associated habitat; feature: feces | place: USA | collected 1985/1987
TCTAAGTCTGTCGGGCATGCTCGACAGACCAGTCGTCCGGTTGTCGGCTCGCAGCTCGGTAATCGTCCGGCCGCAAAAAAGTCCTCGCGTCCCTCGGTGACGTCAAAGCCTGTTATGGGCGCCAAGCCTGCCCGTCCTATGGCAACTCCTAAGCCCTCGACAGGAACTAAGGCGGCGCGTCCGAGTCGCACGCTGGGCGCATCGAAACCGCGCTCGCTGACATCGGTGCCGGCTACCGCCAAGAAGCCTTCGGGTAAAAAAGGCGTCAACCCGTTGTCTTCACTTAGGGCGATGACAAATAAAACATCAGACGCCGCTTCTGTCGTTACAGGCAAAGGCAAAATCGTGGGCGGCGTTTTGGCCGTCTTGGCCGTGCTCGTCGTCGTTGCTATCGTGGTGATTAACTCTGGATTGTTTACCGCCACTGATATTCAGATTCAAGGCAGCGAGCATGTGACGAAGCACGATGCTATCCAGCTGATCGATTTGCCCGAGGGAACGTCGCTTTTTAACGTCGATCCCGACCAGATTACCGAGGACCTCAAGCAGAACCCGTGGGTCTCGGGCGTGGATGTCCAGCGTCAGTTCCCACATACGCTCATCATTACGCCGATGGAGCGCAAGGTCATTGCAATTGCCTATATCAGCTCCGATGACCTTGCCTGGGCCATCGGGGATGATGACACCTGGATCGCCCCGCTGTCGACGTCGGTCGAAGTGGATGACCAGGGCAACGTCATCACGACGGGGCAGGGCTCAAATACCCTGACCGGCATTGATGCCGCGCTGGCGCTCGCTAAGCACTATGGCGCGGTGTTGTTGACTGATGTCTCGGCGGATGTCGCTCCGGTTTCCGGCCAGGCGGTGAGCTCCAAGGCCGTTAAGGCTGGCTTGGATTATGTGCGTGGTTTTTCGAGCGAGTTCTTGGGACAAGTCAAGGATATTTCCACGCCTTCGGTCGAAGCCATCTCGGCAAACCTCAATAACGGCATTGAGGTGTCGCTGGGCGATTCGAACGATATCGTCAAGAAGGAGCGCGTAGTCACCAAGCTGCTTTCGCAGGTAGAGGGCGTAACGTATATCAATGTGCGCTCTCCGGGTAACTATACATTTAGGAACGCTCCGACCTCGTAGCGCTGGTTGATGCTTTGTTGAGGGGCCATACCACGCCGTTTATCTGGTTTGTTTGGTTTTCACGGTCAATTATTTGACTGATACGTTCATAATGTGCAAACATAATATGGTTTACCTTTGCATTTACTTTCAACCTGAAGGTTAATGTGCGCAGGGGTCGACCCATGCTATGGCTATAACCTTTGTTCGGAGGACCGACATGCACGAGACAGAGATCAACAACTACCTTGCCGTCATTAAGGTGGTCGGCGTCGGCGGCGGTGGTACCAACGCGGTCAATCGAATGATCGAAGAGGGCATCCGCGGCGTCGAGTTTGTTGCCATCAACACCGATGCTCAGGCACTCGCGATCTCTGATGCCGATATCAAGGTGCACATCGGCACCGACCTTACCCGCGGCCTGGGCGCCGGCGCCAACCCCGAGGTTGGCCGCAAGGCTGCCGATGAGTCCCGCGACGACATTGCCGAGGCGCTCGCTGGCGCCGACATGGTGTTCATCACCTGCGGCGAGGGCGGTGGCACCGGTACCGGCGCTGCTCCCATCGTTGCCGATATCGCGATGAACGAGGTCGGTGCGCTGACCGTCGCCGTCGTGACCAAGCCCTTCACCTTCGAGGGCCGCAAGCGCAAGAAGAGCGCCGAGGAGGGCATTAAGACCCTCTCCGATTGCGTTGACACCATGATTGTCATCCCTAACGATAAGCTGCTCGACATCGCCGAGAAGAAGACCACCATGCTCGAGGCCTTCGCGATTGCCGATGGCGTCCTTTCCCAGGGCACCCAGGGCATCACCGACCTCATCACCGTCCCCGGTATCATCAACCTGGACTTCGCCGATGTTAAGACCATCATGAAGCAGGCCGGTACCGCCATGATGGGTATCGGTACCTCTTCTGGGGATACCCGTGCCGTCGACGCTGCCCAGCAGGCCATCTCCAGCCCGCTGCTCGAGAGCTCCATCGATGGCGCCACGCGCGTGCTGCTCTCCATCGCCGGTTCCAAGGACCTGGGCATCCAGGAGATCAGCGACGCCGCCGACGTTGTTGCCAACGCCGTCGACCCCGAGGCCAACATCATCTTCGGTACCGTTGTCGACGAGTCCCTGGGCGATCAGGTGCGTATCACCGTCATCGCTACGGGCTTCTCCGACTCCAACGTCAACCGTCAGGACGAGCTCTTTGCTGCTCAGCAGTCTCAGAGCAAGGCCGCTGCCTCCGCTGAGCCGCAGCGCACCGCTCCTGCCACGAGCCCGGCTCAGGCCGCTCCGACCCGCAACGTCGGTGGCACCGAGCTTCCTAACTTCGGCAACGATCAGTTCGAGCTTCCCGACTTCCTGAAGCGCGGTAGCTTCTAAGTCGTTCTTTGCATTGTTGTGCACAGGGGCGTGTCCGTATGGACGCGCCCTTTTTATTTCGACTTTGTAAACTAGAACCTCCAATCTCTTTACGTTCCCTTTACGATTGCCTCCAGCGCAGCAGGTATCCTTTTAGAGAAGTATGACAGCCGTATAAACGCGGGCTGTAGCGGCGATGCCGCGGTACTTGTGTTATTAGGAGGCTTTAGTATGGCAGCACGTGCGGACAAAGTTTCGCGTGTCGACCATGATGGAGTTACGTTGGTGGAGGGCGCGACATCCGATGTTCGCTTTGCCTTCACCGAGCGCGCCGGTGGCGTTTCCGAAGATGCGTACTCCTCACTCAACTTGGGCTCGCATGTTGGCGATGATCCCTTTGCTGTTCAAGAAAATCGTCGCCGCGCACTCGAGGCTATGGGTGCCGCGGAGTGCGAGCACAACCTGCTCGTTCCCAATCAGGTCCATGGTGACCATATCGTTGCGGTGACCTCGAATGGCGCCGATGACCTTGAGGACGTCCGCGAGCAGATTGCCGCGGGCTGCGATGCCATCGTCTGTACGGCGCATAACGTGCCCGTGCTGCTCTGCTTTGCCGACTGCGTTCCCGTGGTGCTGGTGGCCCCTGGCGGATTTGCCGTGGTGCACTCCGGTTGGAAGGGCACGATTGCACGTATTTCTGCCAAGGCGTGCCAGGCGCTTTGCGATGCTGCCGGCTGCGATGCGGGCGACGTTTCCGCCTATATCGGCCCCCATATCTTGGGTGACGAATATGAGGTATCCCAGGAACTCATGGATCGCTTTGCCGCCGAGTTCTCTTGCATCGATGCGAGTACCTCTCGCATGCTCGATCTTTCCGCTGCCATTCGCGAGGCGCTGGTAGATGTCGGTGTCGACGCGGATGATATCGTGGATACCCAGCTTTCGACCGTGCGTCAGAACGACCGCTTTTATTCCTACCGTAACGAGGACGGCACCTGTGGGCGCCATGCTGCGATCGGCGTGATGCTATGAGAAAGATCGTATCGGTCCTGAGCGCCGCTGTGCTTACACTTACGCTGTGTGCCTGTTCTTCGGGATCTTCTACCTCTTCCATTACCGTCGCTGGCTCCACGACCTGCCTTCCTATCGCCGAGATTGCGGCCGAGGGCTTTAAGGAGGAGACCGGCATCGACGTGCTCGTTTCCGGTTTGGGTTCTTCCGCTGGCATCGAGGCCGTCAGCGCCGGAACGGCCGATATCGCCAGCTCCTCCCGTGGGCTCAATGCCGACGAACAGGATCTGGGCCTGACCCCCATCGTAATTGCCCACGACGGTATCGCGGTCATCGTGAACGACGATAACCCGGTCGATAACCTCTCGACCGAGCAGCTCCGCGATATCTACGCCGGCAAGATTACCAATTGGAAAGAGGTCGGTGGCGAGGACCTGAGGATTCAGGTCATCAACCGAGACGAGGCGTCCGGTACGCGCGAGGCCTTCCGTACCATCGTGATGGATGGCACGCCGTTCGATCGCCGCTCGGCTGTTCTTTCGGGTACGGGCCAGGTGCGCGACGTGGTATCTCGTTCGCGTGGGGCCATCGGCTACATTTCGCTGGGCTTCGTCGATAGCCTCAACGCCAAGACCTCGGTCAAGGCCGTCTCGGTCAATCATGTTGAGGCGTCCGAGAAGACGGTCGCGAGTGGCGGCTATCCCATCTCGCGCGACCTTTACTTCTTTGTGAAGGGTGCGCCTTCGCAGCAGGCGCAGGATTACATCGACTATGTGACGTCCGAAAAGATGGACAAGCAGATTCGCGAGGCGGGCTTTATTCCCGTCACCAACGACGAGAAGGGGAGTGAGTAGCATGGAAGCACAGGAAAACTCCCAGACTGAGCAGAATGTTCAGACGCCCAAGAAGCGCGAGCTGGCGCTCGTATCGCGCAGTACCTATATCAAGGAGAAGGCGCTGCAGTGGATCTTCTTTGCCTGCGCGTTCTTGGCGGTCGTTACCGTCATCCTGATTTTTGTCTTTACCACGTACTCGGCGCTGCCCGTCTTTACTGACATCGGTCTGGCGGACTTCTTTAGCTTTACGTGGGCGCCTTCCGAGGGCCACTACGGCATCTTGTCGCTGCTTGCCGGCTCGGGTCTGGTGACCGTCGGTGCGCTCGCCATGGGCGTGCCGCTGGGCGTGGGTACGGCCGTTTACCTGGTCGAGATTGCCAGCAAGCGCGTGCGCAAGCTCATCAGCCCCGCCGTTGACCTGCTGGCGGGCATACCCTCCATCATCTACGGCTTCTTTGGCATGATCATCATCCGCCCGTTTATCGCACAACTGACCGGTGGTCTTGGTTTTGGTGCGCTGACAGCGTGGTTCGTGCTCGCCATCATGATCGTCCCTACCATCACGACGCTTACCATCGATGCCCTCAATTCCATTCCCATGGGCATTCGCGAGGCATCGTATGCCATGGGTGCTACTAAGTGGCAGACCATCTATAAGGTCGTGCTACCTGCCGCCAAACTGGGTATCGTTGATGCCATCGTGCTGGGTATGGGCCGTGCCATCGGTGAGACCATGGCCGTGCTCATGGTCGTGGGTAACGCTCCGGTTATTCCCGACAGCATTGCGAGCCCCATCTCGACGCTCACGAGCCAGATCGCGCTCGACATGAGCTATTCCTCGGGCCTGCACCGCTCGGCTCTGTTCGGCATGGGCGTGGTCCTGTTTATCATCTCCGCCATGCTGGTGGGCATCGTCCGTCTGATTTCCAAGAAGAAGAGGGGGTAGGCTATGTCCGATTCCGTTGACACGACGGTCGATACGACCTCGTCGCGCGAGCGCATCAAGCGTGCCCTTTCCCACGGTAAGAAGGGCCGTATCAACAAGGACCTGTCAAACAAGATCATGCTCGGCGTGTTCCGCGCCGCGGCCTACATCACCACGCTTGTGCTGGTCGCTATCATCGCCTACGTGGTTGTTAATGGCTTACCGCATATTTCGCTCGACTTTATCTTCGGTTGGCCCCAGGGTGTCAACGCCGAGGGCGGCATTTGGCCTACGATTGTCTCGACCATCTACGTGACGGCGCTCGCCATGCTCATCTGTACGCCGGTCGCCGTGCTAGCGGCCGTCTATCTGGCCGAGTACGCCAAACAGGGCAAGGTCGTCGAGCTCATCCGTTATGCTGCCGATGCTTTGGCCTCGGTGCCCTCCATCGTTATGGGTCTCTTTGGCTACGCCTTGTTTGTCGAGGCCATGGGCCTGGGCCTTTCGATGGTCTCGGCTGCCCTGGCGCTGGCGCTTCTGATGCTGCCTATCGTCATGCGCACCACCGAGGAGGCTATTCGCGCCGTGCCGCGCTATATCCGTTGGGGCGCATATGGCTTGGGCGCCACTAAGTGGCAGGTCGTTTCCAAGATCGTGCTTCCTTCCGCCTTTGGCCGCATCGCCACCGGCATCGTCCTTGCCATCGGCCGTGCCATCGGCGAGGCCATGGCGGTGATGATGGTGGCAGGCAACAGCCCCAACATGCCGGACAGTCCCTTCCGCAGCGTCACCTTCCTGACCACCGCCATCGCCAAGGAGATGAGCTATGCTGGCGGTCTGCAGCGGCAGGCGCTGTTCAGCATCGCGCTGGTGCTGTTCGTCTTTATCATGATCATCAATGTTGTGCTGAACGTTGTGCTGAAGGGAGGAAGCCGGGATGAATAAGGGCCTTTCGCCTTCCCGTCAGATGTGGAACCGGGTCATGACCGCACTGGTCTGGGCCAGCGCCGTGCTGGTGATGGTGCTGGTGGCCGGTATCATCGGCATGGTGCTGGTGCGGGGCATCCCCCACATCAGCTGGAAGTTCCTTTCTACCACTGCCAGTGTGCTGAAAAAGACCGACGGCATCCTGCCTGCCATCCTCAACACACTGTATGTCATTGTGCTGACATTACTGATCGTACTGCCTCTGGGCGTGGGCGCGGCGGTCTACCTGACCGAGTATGCCTCCAACCGGCGGCTCATCGAGGTCATTGAGTTCACCAACGAAACGCTGGCGGGCATCCCCAGCATCATCTACGGTCTGGTGGGTATGCTGGTGTTCAGTCAGGCGCTGGGCTTCCAGACCTGTCTGCTGTCCGGTTCACTCACGCTGGTGGTCATGAACCTGCCCACCATCATCCGAACCACGCAGGAATCCCTCAAGACGGTGCCGCAGGGCTACCGGGAGGGTGCCATGGGCTTGGGTGCAGGCAAGTGGCACATCATCCGCACCATCGTGCTGCCCTGCAGCATCGACGGCATCGTGACCGGCTGCATTCTGGCTGTGGGCCGCATCGTGGGCGAAAGTGCCGCTCTGCTTTTCACCGCCGGTGCCGCAGAGGTCATTGCCAAGGGCGTGGCCAAAGCCTACACCTCCAACGGTGCAACCCTGTCGGTGCTGCTGTACCTGCGTGCCTTTGAGGACGGCGATTTTGCTTCCGCATGGGGCATCGGTGCGGTGCTGCTGGTGCTGGTGCTGGCCATCAACCTTGCGGCGCGGCTGGCAAAGACCAAGCTGAAACAGAAACAGTAAAATTTGATTTTACTGTTCAAAATGGCCTCCGCATTCGCTCTGGCCATGAATAGCGGAAAATTATTTTTAATTTCGTAGATTTGAAAAATCTGCGGATTTTTCAAATCTACCTTTTCACGGGAAGGGTCGAAACGGTAAACTTCCTGTTGAAATTCAACAATGAGGTATTCTATGGAAAACACGAATGTGCCGGTGATATCGGCAAAAGACCTGAACCTCTGGTACGGCGACTTCAAGGCGCTGAAAGGCATTTCGCTGGACGTGGGCGAGCGGGAGATCACCGCTCTCATCGGCCCTTCCGGCTGCGGCAAGTCCACCTTTTTAAAGACCCTCAACCGCATGAACGACCTTGTGCCGAATGTGCGCATCGAGGGCGATGTGCGGCTCAAGGGCGAGGACATCTTTGCCCGGGAAATGCAGCTTACAGACCTGCGCCGCCGGGTGGGCATGGTGTTCCAGAAGGCCAATCCCTTCCCCATGAGCATTTACGACAATATCACCTACGGCCCCAAGCTGCACGGCGTGCGCAATAAGGCTGAGCTGGACGAGCTGGTGGAAAGCTCTCTGCGGGGCGCGGCCCTGTGGGACGAGGTGAAGGACCGCCTGAAAAAGAGCGCGCTGGGCCTTTCCGGCGGCCAGCAGCAGCGTCTGTGCATCGCACGCGCACTGGCAGTGAAGCCCGAAGTGCTGCTGATGGACGAGCCCACCAGTGCTCTGGACCCCGGCTCCACCATGAAGGTGGAGGAGCTGATGAGTGAGCTGAAGAAGAACTACACGGTGGTCATCGTTACCCACAACATGCAGCAGGCGGCCCGTATCAGCGACCGCACCGCCTTCTTCCTGCTGGGCGAGCTGGTGGAAGTGGGCCCCACGGCGCAGATCTTCAGCGCACCGCAGGATAAACGCACCGAGGACTACATTTCCGGTCGGTTCGGTTAAAGGAGGAAACAGCTATGAGTATCCGTAAACAGTACGACACCGATCTGGAATCGCTGAAAAATTCGCTGACCGAAATGGGCCGCAACTCTGCCGATGCCGTGGAGAACGCTCTGGAAGCGCTCTGCGTTGCTGATGCCGATGCGGCTGCGGCCATCGTGAAGGAGGATGCCCGCATCAACAATATGGAGCGGGATATCGAGCACCGCTGCATGACGTTGCTGCTGCGTCAGCAGCCGGTGGCAGGCGATCTGCGCCGCATCTCCACTGCCATGAAGGTGGTCACGGATATTGAGCGCATCGGCGACCATGCCGCCGACATCGCCGAGATCATCCCCCACCTTGTCACCGTCCGCAAAGAGGGCGACCCGGCGGTAAGTCAGGCCATTGCCATGGGCAAAAAGGCCCACCAGATGATCCTGGATGCCCTCGATGCCCTGACGGCAGAGGACGAAAATGCCGCCCGCAGGGTGATCGCCGCAGACGACGCGGTGGATTACGACTTCAATGCCATCAAGCATCAGCTGGCGCAGGAAATCGCCGAAGATCCCGGCAAGGTGGATGCAGCGCTGGACCTGCTGATGGTCATTAAGTATCTGGAGCGCATCGGCGACCACGCCGTGAATGTGGCCGAGTGGGTGCAGTTCGTGCGCACCGGCCGCTATAAGGACGAGAGCATGTTCTGAGATAAACGGGCTCGCCCTCTCAGTCTCGCGCTGCTCGACAGCTCCCCCAAAGGGGGAGCCCTTGGCAAAACCGTGAACTTTGCGTGTACTGCCAAAGCCTCTCCCTTTGGGAGAGGTGGCAGCGAATGAAATGAGCTGACGGAGAGGGCGAGGATGCTGACCGATAACCGCATTTCCCTTCCTCATTTTTGAGGGTTCGTGTTTTCTTTATTTCTCCTGAAAAAGGCCGTTTCTGCCCGGTGCGGAAGCGGTCTTTTTCTGCAGGACGAAAATTGACTAAAAATTTTTTAGCTTTCTGCAATATTCCGGTGCGTCGGTTCGTATCTGAGGTGTAGGGCGGCAGGAGCCGCCATTCCCTGTGCGGCGGGCGTCCGACATCCCCCAGTCCCCGCCCGCCGCACCCTTTACGGAGGAAACGCAGATGACACAGACGAATCCTATCCTGCCGGAAGTCAGGGCCGGAACGGTCAGCCGCGAAGCACTGGTGCAGGCGGCACTCAAAGAGATCACCCAGAATTACCGCGAAGCAAGCCTTTCCAACGTGGCACGGGAGTACGGCGTTTCGCTGGCATATGTCAGCGAGTGCGTGCGTGCCCAGACCGGACGCACCTATAAGGAATTGCTGCAAAAGCACCGTATGGAGACCGCTGCCCGCATGCTGCGCCGCAGCGACATGAACATCCAGCAGATCATTTCTCTGGTGGGCTACGAGAACACCAGCTATTTCTACCGCCTGTTCCACGAGCGGTATGGTCTCAGCCCGCGGGAATACCGGCTGGTGCGCACCGGCCATGGCCGCGCCAGCGCATAAGGTGCTTGCTTTAAAAGCAGGGACTGCTGCACATCGTTTTAGCCGAAAGTGCAGCAGCCCCTGCTTTTTGCCGTTTTGGAGCATTTTAAGGTACTTTGGTGCGGGAACTGGATTTTTATGGTAATTTGTAGTACAATAAGAACAATTCTCAAAGTGCTGTGCCGGACCGAGCGCAGCGCAGAAAAGACGAGGTGGAATGAATGTTTCGTGGAGCAGTGAGAGGGGATCTGCCCCAGATCCTGAAGATCTACGCCCATGCACGTGCAGTCATGAAGGCATCTGGCAACCCGACCCAGTGGGGGGATAATTTCCCGCCGCAGGAACTGCTGGAGGAGGATATCGACTCGAACCGGTTGTTCCTCTATGTGGTCAACGGCCAGATCGAGGCCGTATTTGCCTTTATTCTGGGGGCAGACCCCACCTACGCCGCCATTGAGGACGGCCAGTGGCTGGACGATACCCTGCCCTATGGCACGGTGCACCGTCTGGCATCGGCCGGAAAGCACAAGGGCGTGGCATCGGCAGTGCTGGACTGGAGCATGGAGCACTGCCAGAGCCTGCGTGCCGACACCCACGCCGACAACAAGATCATGCAGCATCTGCTGGAAAAGAACGGCTTTACCCGCTGCGGCATCATCCATGTGGCAGACGGCTCGCCCCGCTTTGCCTACCAGAAGCTTGCGCCCACCCAGCCGCTGCGCTGAAAACAGAATACACCCCCAAAGAGCCCCGGTCTGCGGATGCAGAGCCTGCCATGCAGGACTGCGCACGCAGGCTTTTTTGTTTGCCCCCGCTCGCTCCGCCCTGCGCCGCTCGACGGTGACGGAGAGAACAAAGCCGCGAACGGTTAAATCTGTCCTCACTACAAATACAGATCAACGGAAAACCCTCATGGGCACCGACCTGAATGCAAATTTGTGAACGAAAAATGTCTGAAAACGCTTTCATTTCTCTGCCGTATGTGCTATAATAACACCCGTCCTTGTGTAAGAGACAGGAAACTGTGCGCCATTGGCGTACAATAGGAAAGAGGAGTGTCTATATGAAAACGTTGAACAAGGCAGTTGCCCGCTACAACGGCATCAGCCTGATCATTCGCATTCTGATCGGCCTGATCATCGGTGCGGTGCTGGCTCTGGTGGCCCCCGGTGCAGGCTGGGTGGGTGAACTGGGCAGCCTGTTCGTTGGCGCACTGAAGGGCATCGCCCCGGTGCTGGTGTTCGTGATCGTGGCAAGTGCTCTGGCACAGGGCTCTTCCAAGCTGGACCGCCGCTTCGGCACGGTCATCTGGCTGTACATGCTCACCACCTTTCTGGCTGCGGCCATCGCAGTGGCGACCAGCTTTATGTTCCCGGTCACGGTCGTGCTGGCAGACGCTGCCCAGTCGGACGTGGTGCCGCAGGGTCTGGGCGAAGTGATGGGCACTCTGCTCACCAACTTTGTGGCAAACCCCGTCAGTGCCATCATGAGCGGCAACTACATCGGCATCCTGTTCTGGGCCTGCATGTTCGGCGTGGCCATGAAGAAGATCGGCTCTGACACCACCAAGACCTTTATGGCAAACACCGCCGATGCGGTCTCCCAGATCGTGCGCTGGATCATCAATCTGGCACCCTTCGGCATCATGGGTCTGGTCTACACCAATGTTTCCGGCAACGGCCTTGCCATCTTTACCCAGTACGGCAAGCTGCTGGCCCTGCTGGTGGGCACCATGCTGTTCATGGCCCTCATCGTTTCGCCGTTCATCATGTTTATCTACCTGCACTGCAACCCGTACCCGCTGGTGTTCCGCTGCCTGAAGGAGTCCGGCCTGACCGCCTTCTTCACCCGCAGCTCCGCCGCCAACATCCCCGTGAACATGGCCCTGTGCGAAAAGCTGGGTCTGGACAAGGATATGTACTCCGTCTCCATCCCGCTGGGCGCCACCATCAACATGGACGGTGCCGCTATCACCATCACCATCATGACGCTGGCCGCTGCTAACACCTTGGGCATTCAGGTGTCTCTGCCTGCAGCCATCGTGCTGAGCGCTATGAGCGCTCTGGGTGCCTGCGGTGCTTCCGGCGTGGCCGGCGGTTCCCTGCTGCTGATCCCCATGGCCTGCTCCCTGTTCGGCATCTCCAACGATGTCGCCATGCAGATGGTGGGTGTCGGCTTCATCATCGGCGTGGTGCAGGACTCTGTTGAGACTGCCCTGAATTCTGCCGGTGACGTGGAGTTCGCTGCCACCGCTGAGTATCATCAGTGGCGCAAGCAGGGCAAGTCCCTGCCGGAGTTCCTGACCGGTAAGAAGATCTGAAAAATTTAAAAATATAGAAAAGGGCTGTTGCCAAACTCCTTCCGACATCGCTTACGCGATGCCACCTCCCTCAATGAGGGAGGCTTCATAGCTTACCGTCATGTCAGGCTCCCTCCGTGAGGGAGCTGGCGCGGCGAAGCCGTGACTGAGGGAGTTCTTGGCAACAGCCCTTTCGCTTTTTACGGGAAAAGATGTAACGGGCAGCAGGGCGTTTTCATTACGACCCCTCCCGTGAAAAAACAGAAGAGCAGCGGCCGCAGCCGCTGCCCTTCTGTAATAATAAAAATAAAATTTCCGCTGAAGATATTCGGGTTGCGGCTCCCTGTGTCTGCTTCGTGCCTTAGGCGGCACTCGCACCCAGCAGGCCGCAGCCCCAACGGCTCCTCCTTGTTTCTGCCGCAGGCAGCGGTCGTCGCCGTTGCAGAGCAAAGCGGAGGGCAGCCTAAATAGTAAGTCAATCCATAAACTTTGCCTTCTGCAAAGCCACAAGGATCAGCGGGATGAGCACCAGCTGAGCCACGATGCCCGGCACGGCGGTGAGCAGCGCACCGGACAAAAACGCGCTGAACGGGAAGCTGGAACCGGTCAGGCCGGCCAGCACAAAGCGTACTGCACCCCAGACCAAACGGCCTGCCACCATGGCGGTGACAAGAGAAGCGTACATCATGGGCACGGTGTGCTTCACCTTGTGCCAGAGCACGCCGGACACAAGACCGTAGGCGGCCAGCTCAAAGGCCATGGCAATGGCGATGGGAAACATCGGCGGCATGCCAAACAGCACCGACCGCACCAGCGGAGCAATGAAGCCCACGGCAAGGCCCCATGGGCCGCCCAGCACAAAGCCGCACAGCAGAATGGGAAAGTGCATCGGGCACAGCATGTTGCCCACCTGCGGCACATGGCCGGTGATCATGGGCAGCACAAAGGCCAGTGCAAGGAACAGTGCAGCCAGCACGAGGCTGCGGGTGGTGGAATGAGGGTTCGTTTTCATAAAAAGCTTCCTCCTTTGGCCAGACAAAAAAGGGGTCTGCCCGGCTTACAAGCCAACGGCAGACCCCTTCGTGGTGTCTATAGCAGCAAAAATAAGATGGCAGAACGCAAAGGCCCCCTGTGGGCTTTGCGCTGCACCGTTGCGTAAGCGCAGCGGTGGATAAAATGCTCCATCAGGATGGAGAACACGGGCTTCTGTCCGCACACCCGGCTTCCTGCCGGAATCTGTGAAAAATATAGCAGATGCCTCTGGCTTTGTCAAGATACGGCAAAAAGCCTGCAATTTAACCAAAAAGCGGCAAATTTCAATGAATATTTCCCCGCGTGTGTACATTTTGCATGAAGAAGCTTGACCTTTTTGCATAGAATAGCTAATATAAACTTGAAAAAGAGCGCGCTGCGGGCAGCAGGACTGCACCGGCGCTGACGAAAGGCTTTTTTGAACATGTGCAAATCTGAGGTTCATACGGGAGGACCATCATGACAAATGCAGAAAAACTTACTCTGGCCAAGCACGCCTGCCACATCCGCATGGGCGTGATCGAGGGCACGCACAGCGCAAAGTGCGGCCATCCGGGCGGCAGTCTGGATATCGCCGAGCTGCTGAGCTACCTCTATTTCGTGGAAATGAACATTGACCCGAAGGACCCCAAGAAGGCCGACCGCGACCGTCTGGTGCTGTCCAAGGGCCATGCTGCACCGGCACTGTATGCAGCGCTGGCAGAGCGCGGCTATTTCCCGGTGGAAGACCTTAAGACCCTGCGTAAGATCGGCAGCTATCTGCAGGGCCACCCCAACATGAACGAGACCCCGGGCGTGGATATGTCCACCGGCAGTCTGGGTCAGGGCATCTCTGCCGCCTGCGGCATGGCACTGGGCGCCAAGCACGCCGGCAAGCCCATCAACGTCTACACCATCCTGGGCGACGGCGAAGTGGAAGAGGGCGAGTGCTGGGAAGCCTTTATGTTTGCCGCACACTACGGCCTTTCCAACCTGTGCGTTGTGCTGGACCGCAACCATCTGCAGATCGACGGCACCACCGAGACCGTGATGAACAGCGCCCCGCTGGAAGAGAAGCTGAAGGCCTTCAACTTCAATGTTGTCACCATCGACGGCCACGACTACGACCAGATCGAAGCCGCCATGCAGGCATTCCATGCAGAGACTGCAAAGCCCACCTGCATCATCATGGACACCACAAAGGGCAAGGGCGTTTCCTATATGACCAACTCTGTGGACTGGCACGGCAAGGGCCCCAACGATGACGAGTACAAGATCGCAATTGAGGAACTGAACGCCGCATACGCCGCGCTGGAGCAGGAGGAAAACTAAGATGGCAGATGTGAAGAAGATCGCTACCCGTGAAAGCTACGGCAACACCCTGAAGGAGCTGGCCGCCGAAGGCCACGAGGATCTGGTGGTGCTGGACGCAGACCTTGCTGCTGCCACCAAGACCGGTATGTTCCGCAAGGCTTACCCGGATCGTCATTTTGACTGCGGCATTGCCGAGGAAAACATGATGGGCGTGGCTGCGGGCCTGTCCACCATGGGCTACGTGCCCTTTGTTTCCAGCTTTGCCATGTTCGCCGCCGGCCGTGCCTTTGAGCAGGTGCGCAACTCCATTGGCTATCCCCACCTGAACGTGAAGATCGGTGCCACCCACGGCGGCATCTCGGTGGGCGAGGACGGCGCTTCCCATCAGTGCTGCGAGGACTTTGCCCTCATGCGCAGCATTCCCGGCATGACCGTGATCTGCCCCGCCGACGATGTGGAGGCCCGCGCCGCTGTGCGTGCTGCCTACGCAATGGAAGGCCCCGTCTATCTGCGCTTTGGCCGTCTGGCTGTGCCTGTGTTCCACGATGCCGAGAACTATCACTTCGAGATCGGCAAGGGCGAGCAGATCACCGAGGGCAGCGACATTGCCATCATCGCCACCGGCCTGATGGTCAACGAAGCCCGCATGGCTGCGGAGCAGCTGGCCGCTGAGGGCATCCATGCCCGGGTCATCAACATCCACACCATCAAGCCTCTGGACGAGGAGATCGTCCTCAAGGCTGCAAAGGAGTGCGGCAAGGTCATCACCGCCGAGGAGCACAATGTCATCGGAGGTCTGGGCGAGGCCGTCTGCGCCGTGCTGAGCGAAAAGCTGCCCACCCCTGTGCGCCGTGTGGGCGTGCAGGACGTGTTCGGCTGCTCCGGCCCTGCATGGGATCTGCTGAAGTTCTACGGTCTGGATGCTGCCACCATCTGCAAGACTGCCCACGAAATGCTGGGCAAATAAAGCAGCCGGAATATCACAAAAGCCGAGGGGCTGCTGCACATTCGTTTAAAAGGATGTGCGGCAGCCCTTTTTGCGTTCATTCTTCGCCCAGCAGCTTTGCACGGCTGGCATATACAGCGGTAAATACCTCCCGCAGCCGTTGGATCTCGGGGCGCGGGTCGTCCCGCAGGGTCAGCAGACAGGTGTCCGGCAACGGCAGCTGCAGCGGCAGGTACCACGCCGCCGGAAAGGCTGGGTATTTCATCGGGCACAAAAACATGCCGCGCCCGGCAAGCAGATCGTTGTAAACACACTCGTAGTTTTCCACCATGTGCCAGCTTGGTGCGGAAAACGGCAGGCCGGGCTGAACAACGGCAAGATCCACCATTTCCTGATACAGCGGCTCATAAAACAGCTGCTGCCCGGCAAGATCGGCCAGCGCCAGAGTGCTGCGCCCTGTGAGCGGGTGCTCCGGCGATACGATCAGGTAAAAGGTGTTGTGCAGGATGGGGAGGCGCTCGATCTCCGGCTGCAGCGGCCCAAAGGGCAGATAGAGGGCTGCGTCTGCCTCGCTGCAGAGCATTTCGTGGGGGTTGCGTGACACGGGCCGAGTGTCCACCGCAAACTCATATCCCGGCAGTGCGGCGTGCAGCCGTGCCATCAGGATGGGATAAATGGGGTCACGCTGCAGCAGCACCGGCGGCAGGCGCAGGGTCAGCGTGCGCCGCCGGGCAAAGCCCTTCAGCGCGGTGCGGGCGTTCAGGATGCTGCGATAGATCCCCTCCGCCTGCGGCACAAAGGCCCGGCCTGCTTCGGTCAGCGCCACGCGGGTGGTGCTGCGCTCAAACAGGGCCAGATCCAGCTCCTTTTCCAGACTGCGGATCTGGTAGCTGAGGGCGGGCTGGGTGCAGTACAGCTCCCGGGCGGCGGCGGTAAAATTCAGCGTCCGGCTCAGGGTGAGAAAACACAGCAGCTGGCGGTCGTTCATGGGCGAAACCTCTCCTTTCCCGGCGGGCAGAATAAGATTGCTTTCAGTATAGCACATCAATGGAGACTGATAAAGAGCTTTTATCACTGTGGCAAAAATTTTTTGTTTCCATTTTACTTCGTTATATTTTATACTAAGTGTCGGAGCGGGATAAAAATCCCGCAGAAACGAGAAGAAGAGAAGAAAGAAAAAGGAGCAAACAAGATGGAAAAGATCTCCCGCAAAGGCTTTCTGAAAGTTGCCGCTGCCGCCGCAATGAGCGGTGTCACCGCCGGCGCTCTGGCTGCCTGCAACTCCGCAAGTTCCTCCGGCACTGCGGCATCCGCTTCCGGCGATGCCGTCTACACCCCCGGCACATACACCGGCACGGCTACCGGCATCGGCGAGGTGAAGGTCACCATGACCTTCAGCGAGACCGCTATCACCGATGTGGTCATCGATGCTTCCAACGAGACCGAGAGCATCGGCGGCGTGGCTGCTCCCACCCTGCAGGATGCCATCATGGCGGCACAGAACGCTGAGATCGACAATGTTTCCGGCGCCACCGTCACCACCAACGCGGTCAAGAAGGCTGCCGCCAGCTGCATCGAGCAGGCTATGGGCGTTGCTTCCGAAGAGCCTGCTGCAGATACCGCCGGGGATACCGGCGATGACTGGCTGGGCGAAGAGCCGGACGTGCAGGCCAGTGAGACCCAGGACTTTGATGTGGTCATCATCGGCGCCGGTCTGTCCGGCGTCTGCGCTGCCCGTGCGGCTGCCGAGGAGGGCGCAAAAGTTGCCATCGTGGAAAAGAGCTCTTCCTTCAACTGCCGCAGCGGCGAGTATGCCCTGCTGAACGGCAGCCTGAACAAGCGCTGGGGCCGTGAGAACATCGTGGACGAGGATGTTGTGGTCGACCGCCTGATGCGCGAGTGCACCTACCGCAACAAGCGCTCCATCCTGAAAAAGTGGGCTTCCCATGCACACGAGGTCATGGACTGGTTCATCGAGGCTTACCCCGAGCTGACCATCTGCGACTCCACCCGTGAGGCCGTGACCCAGGAGCAGTTCGACAAGGGTATTCTGGTGCCGCTGGCATGGCCTCAGCCCGAGCACTACGATTACCGCAACGAAGAGTTCCCCACCTTCCCTTCCAGCATGGAGTTCCGCTCTTCCCGCAAGGATCAGCAGGGCTTTATAGTGGAAGCCAACCTGAACAAGGCCGTTGAGAACGGTGCACAGACCTTCTTCGGCTGCTTCGGCACCAAGCTGCTGAAGGACAGCGACGGCCGCGTGACCGGCGTGATCATCCGCGACGCACAGAATGACAACAAGTACATCCAGCTCAACGCTTCCAAGGGCGTGATCCTGGCTACCGGCGACAACTCCGGCGACGAGAAGATCATGAAGCATTTTGCTCCCGAGATCGTGGAGAAGAAGATCGCCAACATGGGTGCCATGGGTATGCTGGGCGTTGACGTGGAGGGCAAGACCGTGGAGACCGGCGACGGCCTGCGCATGGGCGCATGGATCGGCGCAAAGGTGCAGGATTTCCACGCACCGATGACCCACCACATGGGCAGCGGCATGGGCGTGACCCCCTTCCTGCAGATCAACAAGCGCGGCGACCGTTTCATGAACGAGTGCATCCCCGGCCAGCAGCTGGAAAACCAGATCGAGCTGCAGCCCGAGTGCACCTCCTTCCAGCTGTACGACTCCAAGTGGGGCGAAGAGGTGCCCTACATGCCCGCAAACCACGGCGGCCTGTGCTACATCATCCCCGAGGATGAGGATGAGTCCAACCCCAACTACACCGACCGTCAGTACACCAAGATCAGCGCAAAGGCCGAGGCTTACCAGTTCAAGGCCGATACACTGGAAGACCTGCTGACCCAGTGCGGCTTTGAGGGCGATGCACTGGATAATGCACTGGCTTCCGTCGAGCGCTACAACGAGCTGGCCAAGGCCGGTTCCGACGATGACTTCGGCAAGCCCGCAAGCCGGATGTTCGCGCTGGAGAATCCCCCGTACTATGCATGCCAGTGGGGCACCACTTCCATGCTGGTGTGCGTGGGCGGCCTGGAGAGCGACGAGAACTGCCACACCTTCACCGAGGAGGACCCCGCCAGCCCCAAGCGCGACATCATCAAGGGCCTGTATGTCTGCGGCAATGTGCAGGGCAGCCGCTACGCAGTGGAATACCCCATCTGCATGCGCGGCATCAGCCACAGCCTGTGCGTCTACTACGGCTACATCGCCGGCAAGAACTGCGTGGCCGGTGTCTGATACCCTGCTGACAGAACACTGAAATAAGCGTTTCCCTGCCCGGAGCAGTATTCTTTCTTCCTGCTTCGGGCTTTTTTGCGCCCCTGTGTGACCCGGTCACGGAAAAACACACTCCGACGGGGTATACTGATGCTGTCAGTGAAATTACAAACACCCTTCAGGAGGTAAAAATATGGCAGTCATTACCATCACGAAAGAAAACTTTGCGCAGGAAGTGCTGCAGAGCGAAAAGCCCGTCCTGCTGGACTTCTGGGCCAGCTGGTGCGGCCCCTGCCGGATGCTCAGCCCCATTGTGGACGAAGTGGCCGAGGAGCGCGGCGATGTGAAGGTGGGCAAGGTGAACGTGGACGAGCAGCCGGAGCTGGCCGGGGAGTTCGGCGTGATGAGCATCCCCACCCTGCTGGTGTTTGAGCAGGGCAAGCTGGTGCGTCAGGCCGTGGGTGCCCGCCCGAAGGCCAGTGTGCTGGACCTGCTTGGGTAAATATGCGTGCTGAAAAGGAGCTGTTGCGCCATGCAACGGCTCCTTCTCTTCTTTTCCCTGTACAAACGCACAGAAAAATCGTATCATTGAGTTGAAAACACCGTCACTTTCCTACTTTACAACTTTACCTAGATAAAGTAAAATAAACTCAAGTAAGAAATGGGGGAACCGACAATGGAATTCAGCATTGCAAACCTGCAGCCCAAGGAGCGCGCCTCCTTTGCGCTGCGCGCCTTGTACGAAGCGGCGGGCTGCCGCAAGTATCATATGGGCCGGTTTGAGGAGTACGGCCTGTATCAGGAGAACCGCAGCTTTTTGTCGTCCGAGCAGGTCATCACCTTTACCGATCTGGATGGCCGTCTGCTGGCCCTCAAGCCGGACGTGACCCTCTCCATTGCCAAGACGGCGCAGCCCGCCCCCGGAGAGACCCTGTGCTACTACTATCACGAGAATGTCTACCGCCCTTCCGCCGAGAGCCACACCTTTAAAGAGATCAGCCAGATGGGCCTTGAGATGCTGGGCGCGGTGGGCGAAGCACAGGTGCAGCAGGCGGTGTGTCTGGCGGCGCGGTCGCTGGATGCGCTGGGGGCCGAGTGGGTGCTGGAAGTGAGCCACATGGGCTACCTGTTCGGCCTGTTCGACGCGCTGGGCGTGCCGGATGCCGCCCGCGCAAAGCTGCTGGAAAAGCTGCGGGAGAAAAACGCCCACGAGCTGCGGGCTGCAGCCGGAGCCGCCGGTCTTGCCGATGCCGCCGATACCCTGTGCAGCGTGCTGAGCCTCTGCGACAGCTATGCCGATACCCTTGCAAAGGCCGCTGCTCTGTGCCGCAATGACACCATGCGCGCGGCTGTGGCCGAGCTGGAAGCGCTGGCTGTGCCGCTGGAAAAGGCGGGCGGCGTGATCCGGCTGGACATGACGCTGGCCGGTGAGATGGAATACTACAACGGCCTTGTGTTTCAGGGCTATCTCAAAGCCC
>OHUN01000692.1_pt1 | contig 19403 bp, 16 predicted proteins | sample 1579211 | NCBI WGS metagenome assembly OHUN01 (sample SAMEA3879560, study PRJEB24766) | human gut metagenome | biome: human-associated habitat; feature: feces | place: USA | collected 1985/1987
TGATCCGCCGGGCGGCTTCCGGTCTGCCGCAGGCGGCGGGAACAATCTGGCAGAAGTATGGCAGGGCCATCCCGGCAGATGCCCTGACGGCGCAGCGCCTGCCGGACAAGCCGGAGCCGGATGCACCGACAGCAGCGCCGCGCAAACGGCACAGGGTGCGGAATGCCCTGATTTTTCTGCTGATTCTGGCACTGGCCGCGTTTGCCGCTGCGTGGTATTACACCGGCGGCGACCTCGCCGCCCTGCCGCAGCAGCTGCAAAGCCTTGGGGCCGACAGCCTGCCCCATGCGGGGGCAAAGCTGATATAAAAAAGACCCCGGAGGGTGTGAACCTTCCGGGATTTTTTTGTTTATAAAGGCGATTTTTAAGAGATGCAGCGTGCTGCTCCGAACCCATCCGTGAAAAAGAACCTCCGGAAAATCCGCAGATTTTTCGGAGGTTCAAATAAATGATAAATTTTCCGAATGGTTATGCCTTGTGGTCGCTCAGCCACCGCAGAGCCATATAAACATAGGCTGCAGAGCCCTCGTACAGCACGCTGTCGTCAAAGCGTACCTTGGGGTGGTGCTGGCCGTAAACATAGCCCTCCTTGGCGTTGCCTGCGGAGAGAAACATGCTCACAGTGGGCACTTCGTGGCTGACAAAGGCAAAGTCCTCGCTGCCGCCGCCGGGCTTGCCGCCGGTGAGGACGGTCATATCCATGGCACCACGGCCCAGCAGTTCGGTCATATAGGTCAGGGCATTCTTGGCAAGAGGCGTATCCACCACCATGCAGGGGCAGTGGTCGCTGAACTCCACATCAGCAGTGCAGCGATAGGCTGCCGCCACGCCCTGCGCGATCTCGGTCATGCGCTGGTGGATCTGCTCGCTCACGGCACCTTCGGGGTCCACCGTGCGGATAGTGCCCCACATATCGGCAGAATCCGGGATGACGTTGGATGCCTTGCCAGCTTCAAACCGGCCCGTGGTGAACACGCCAAACTTGGCGGGGTCCAGCTCACGGCTGTTGATCTCCTGCAGGGCAATGTGGATGTGGGCCGCTGCGGTGATGGGGTCGATGCAGGCGTTGGGCATGGAGCCATGGCCGCCCTTGCCGTGTACGGTGATGTGGTACTGCTCACAGCTTGCCATGGTGATGCCGCCGCCCGGCACCAGCACGGTGCCCACGGGCAGGGGCATCCCGGCCAGAACGTGGAACATCACGGCAGCATCCACCTTCGGGTTTTCCAGCAGGCCGTTTTTCAGCATGTCCAGCGAACCCTGAAAGATCTCCTCTGCAGGCTGGAATTCCAGCTTGATGGTGCCCTCGATCTCGTCCTCATGTTCTTTGAGCAGCTTTGCCGCACCCAGCATCATGGCGGTGTGCATATCGTGGCCGCAGCCGTGCATCTTGCCCGGCACCTCGGAAGCAAATTCTTCGCCGGATTCCTCCTGAATGGGCAAAGCATCCATGTCACCGCGCAGCAGGATGGTCTTGCCGGGGCGCTTGCCGCCCGCTAGCGCGAGTACGCCGCACTTGCCGCAGTCCTGCGGGGTGTAGCCCATTTCGGTCAGGGCTTTCTGGACCAGTGCCTTGGTCTGGGGCAGGTCGAACCCAACTTCCGGGTGACGGTGCAGGGTGCGCCGCCATTCCTGCAGCTGGGGTTCCAGCTGCTTTGCAGCTTCCAACAGCTTTTCCGGTGTGATCATTCCAAATCAGCTCCCTTTCATTTTATCAAAAGTCTCCCAGACCCCTGCCAAAGACAGGAGCCGGGAGGCTTTTCAGCTTAATCTTCGTTTGCGTCGGTGGGCAGGCCTTCCGGATGGAACTTGGCGCAGGTGCACTTTTTCCACTTCAGGCCGCTGCCGCAGGGGCAGGGATCGTTGCGGCCAATCTTGGTCACGCGCACAGGGGTGGCACCCTTGGCACCAGCCTGAGCCGGTGCGCCTTCGCCGGTGGGCTTGGCAACCTGTTCGCGTTTCGGCTCCTGGTTCTGCTGGCGCACTTCAATGGTCAGCAGCATGTGTACGGCATCCTCGCGGATGGTGGCGATCATCTCGTCAAACATGGCAAAGCCTTCAATGCGGTATTCCACAATGGGGTCGCGTTGGCCGTAACCGCGCAGGCTCATGCCCTGCTTCAGCTGGTCCATGTTGTCAATGTGCTCCATCCACTTGGAGTCAACATTGCGCAGCAGGCAGATACGCTCCAGTTCGCGCATCATGGGGGCACCGTACTTCTGCTCCTTGCTTTCCAGAATGCTCATGCCGCGCTCATACAGCACCTTGGCAACATCCTCGCGCTTCAGATCATTCAGCTGCTCGGCAGTGTAGTTAAAATCAGTGGGCAGGCACAGCCAGTTCAGGTAGTGGCGGCGCAGGGCGGCAAAATCCCAATCGTCGGCGGTTTCGCCGCTCAGGAAGGACTCGCAGGTCTCGTCGATGGACTGCTTCATCATCTCGTGCAGCTTGTCGGAGATATCCTCGCCGTCCAGCACCATCTGACGCTGCTTGTAGATGATCTCGCGCTGCTGGTTCATGACATCGTCATACTGCAGTACCTGCTTACGGATGGCAAAGTTGGAAGCTTCCAGCTTTTTCTGGGCGCTCTCGATCGTGTTGGTGATCAGCTTGTTCTCGATGGGCATGTCCTCGTCCAGGCCCAGGGTATCCATCAGGCCCTGCACGCGCTCACCGCCGAAAATGCGCATCAGGTCATCTTCCAGGCTCAGGAAGAAACGGGATGCACCGGGGTCGCCCTGACGGCCGGCACGGCCGCGCAGCTGGTTATCAATACGGCGGCTTTCGTGGCGTTCAGTGCCAATGATGAACAGGCCGCCAGCTTCGCGCACAGCCTCGGCTTCGCGCTTGACTTCCGGTTCATATTCTGCAACCAGCTCGTCAAAGCGCTTGCGGGCAGCCAGAATATCAGCATCCTGGGTGTCGGCATGGCCGTCGCACTCGGTCATCAGCATTTCAACTTTTGCTTCATAGGCTGTGTCCGGGGCAGGGGGGATGGGCAGGCCCTGTGCCTTGGCGCGGGCTTTGGCGTGCTCGTATTCGTCCTTCAGCACTTCCAGGTCGGCATTCATCTGGCGGGTCAGCTCTTTGCGCAGGGTGGCCTTTGCCATATAGGTCACGTTGCCGCCCAGCATGATATCGGTGCCGCGGCCAGCCATATTGGTGGCGATGGTCACAGCGCCCTGCTTACCGGCCTGTGCAACGATTTCGGCTTCGCGCTCATGCTGCTTTGCGTTCAGCACATTGTGCTCAATGCCGCGCTTTTTCAGCAGCTTGGAAAGCGCCTCGCTCTTTTCCACGCTGACGGTACCAACCAGAACGGGCTGGCCCTTGGCGTGGCATTCGGCAACCTGCTCGATCACGGCATTATACTTGCCGTTGATGGTCTTGTACACGCTGTCCGGCAGGTCCTTGCGGGCGCGGGGCTTGTTGGTGGGGATGGATACGATCTGCAAGCCGTAAATTTCGCTGAACTCGTCCGCTTCGGTGGAAGCCGTACCGGTCATGCCGCCCAGCTTTTTGTACATGCGGAAATAGTTCTGGAAGGTGATGCTGGCCAAAGTCTTGCTCTCAGCAGCAACGGTCACGCCTTCCTTGGCTTCAATGGCCTGGTGCAGACCGTCATTGAAGCGGCGGCCATACATCAGACGGCCGGTGAATTCATCAACGATGATGACCTCGCCGTCTTTCACGATATAGTCGGTATCACGGTGCATCACACCGCGGGCCTTGATGGCACCGTCAATATAGTGGCGCAGGGTCATGTTGTCGGCATCGGCCAGGTTCTCAACATTGAACCATGCTTCGGCTTTCTTAACGCCGCTTTCGGTCAGGGTGCAGGTCTTGTGCTTTTCGTCCACGATGTAATCGCCGTCAGCCTGCTCGTCGGTCTCCACCTTGTCTTCCAGCTCGACCACGACGCTCTTGCGCAGAGTGCGGACAAAGCGGTCCACCTGGGTATACAGGCTGGAAGAGTCCTCTCCGCGGCCAGAGATGATAAGCGGCGTACGGGCCTCATCGATGAGGATGGAGTCCACCTCATCGACAACGGCGTAGGCATGGCCGCGCTGCACCATGTTGTCTTTATAAGTCACCATGTTGTCGCGCAGATAGTCGAAGCCGAACTCGTTGTTGGTGCCGTAGGTAATGTCGGCATTATAAGCTTCCCGGCGGGCATCGCCATCCATGCCCTGCACGATCAGGCCCACCGACAGGCCCAGCCAGCGGTAAAGCTTGCCCATCCACTCGCTGTCGCGCTTGGCAAGGTAATCGTTGACGGTGACGATGTGGACACCCTCGCCGGTCAATGCATTCAGATAGGCAGGCAGCGTTGCCACAAGGGTCTTCCCTTCACCAGTACGCATTTCCGCAATCTTTCCACGGTGAAGGATGCAGCCGCCCATGAGCTGAACGTCAAAATGACGCAGACCCATGACACGTTTGGCGGCCTCCCGAACAACGGCAAAAGCTTCCGGCAGGAGATCATCGAGCGTTTCTCCCTTGGTCAGGCGCAGACGAAACTCATCCGTCTTGGCGCGCAAACGGGCATCACTAAGACCAGAAATTTCCGGTTCCAGCGCATTGATTTTATCTACATAGCCTTGGCACACCTTCAGTTCTTTTTTATTGGGGTCACCAAAGACCATTTTCATTAGCTGTTCCAGCAACTAAAATCACTCCTCATGGACGCATAGATAGCCTATTTATTCATCGTTTCATTTTATCAAATGCATATAGGAAAGTCAAAGAAAGGCACGCAAAAAGCGTGTCAAAAGAGAGAACTTTTTATTTTTTTGCTGGGTCTGCAAATTACGCCGAGTGGGTACATAGAAAGCCGCGTTCAAGCTGTCTATTGGCCGAATGGCTGTCCTGCATGCAAGGCTGCGGCTGTCGAGTAAAAAAAAACTAACGCTCTAGCTTTGATGCTGTGGTTCTTAAAGACCGTGAGGGAAACTAAAGGTCGAGCCGACACCAAAGCCCCCCTCCCCTTTTTACTCGGTGTGCAAATCGTGCCAATTTGATGCAGTGACGCGCTCCCATTGCTTGAGAAAGATTCGTTCGATTGCAACGGGAGCATGCCGATTCGTAAGAAATCGCGTACTGCATTTTCATTCCTAAATCGTCCGAAAAAGTGGAGTCCTTGGGCGAGCCCGTCTTGGTATTATTTCGTTTTCTTTAGAGGAAGCATGATTTGCCTGAGTCCCCTATTCAAAAAAAGGAATTGAAAGAAAACGCGAAGGCTTTAACCAACCGCATTAGACAAGTAACTTACGTCGTCGATGAAAACATGAGCTCTTCGCAACGGGAACCATCTGATCGGAATTTGTAAAAAGCAAATGGAATAAAAGACCGGAAGGCAAAAACATGACAAAATGATTGCAAATCGTCTTGGTAAGTCGGATTGATGCCGCACATCGAGTACAAAAGGAAAACACGAAGGCGGGACGATCTTGCCGCTATTGTGATTTCTATATTTCAAAAAGATTGTCTTCTTATAAAAGTCAAATACAATTCCAGAGCCCTAAACCGGGCATCAGCGTGGATCCAGTTTATGATTTCTCAGATTTGGCAGCGGATGTGAGGCGCCCCTTCTTCATCAATCCAGCCCGATTTTTGGGCTAGTTAAAACAGCTCCTAAAAAAAAACATGCCGCCCGAAGGCGGCATGTTTTTTGATTAGACAAGTTCCGGATTGATGAGACCATAGTCACCGGCTTTACGGCGGTACACAACGGCCATGGATTCCGTTTCGTCATTGAAGAAGACGAAGAAGTCGTGGTTCAGCATGTTCATCTGCATGATGGCTTCCTGCACATTCATGGGGCGCATCGCATAGGTCTTGGTGCGAGCGACCTTGAATTCGCCGTCAGCCGAGGCCTCTTCAACATCACCAGAAACCGGCGGAACCGCGGCATCACGGAAATTGTTGTATTTCCGCTTCATGAGACGGGTTTTATATTTATGGATCTGGCGCTCAATCTTTTCCACACAGTTATCAATGGAAGCATACATGTTTTCGCTGCCTTCCTGGGCGCGGAGAACGATGCCGCTTGCAGGAACCGTAATTTCCACAATGTGCTTATTGCGTTCAATTCTCATGACGGCCGTGATTTCACCAACGGTCTTGAACTGCTTCGTAATGGTTTCAACCTTTTTTTCCACATAATCTTTCAATGCAGGCGTTACTTCAAGATTCTTACCACGAACTCTAACTGTCATAATGATTACCTCCTAACTCACAGGATATTTCCTGTTCGTTCTTATTATCCTATTTCTACAAATGAAGCGAAATTCCTCTAAAAATCTTGAAAAATTTTCTAAAAATGTAACAAAGAGGAAGCTCCGATTCCATCGGGCTTCCCCAGTAATAACTGAAACCTTTTTTAATTGTTGGCCGGCTGGATTTGTTTCCTTACAGGATTTTTGACAAAAAGAGCTGCGCCCTTTCGCTTTTTGGATGGGAGAAAAATTCCTGTGGATCCGCTTCTTCCTGGATGACGCCTTGGTCAAGGAAAATCACGCGGTCCCCCACTTCCCGGGCAAAGCCCATTTCATGGGTCACAACAACCATGGTCATCCCTCCTTCAGCAAGGTCTTTCATGACGTCCAAGACTTCCTTGATCATTTCCGGGTCAAGGGCGCTTGTCGGTTCATCAAAGAGCATGGCTTTGGGGTTCATGCAAAGTGCACGGGCAATGGCAACGCGCTGCTGCTGACCGCCGGATAGAGAATCAGGATAAGCAGCGGCCTTGTCAAGGAGCCCAACCTTTTTAAGATACATCTCGGCCTTTTCCATCGCTTCTTCCCGCGAGGCGTGGCGCACCTTCATCGGCGCAAGGATCAAGTTTTCCATGACCGTCATATGCGGGAAAAGATTGAAGCGCTGGAAAACCATGCCGATTTCCTTGCGGACTTCGTTGATGTTAGCCTCGCCATTAAGAGGAATGCCATCAAAGACAATTTCGCCGCCTGTAGGCACTTCCAGATAGTTGATGCAGCGCAGGAATGTACTCTTGCCGCCGCCTGAAGGGCCGATGACAACGACCACTTCCTCTTCCTTGATATTGATGTCGATGCCCTTTAGGACCTCGTTCTTGCCATAGCTTTTCCGAAGGCCGGTAATCTTGATGAGATCATTTTTCATTTTTCTTATACCGCCTTTCCAGAAGCCCTACGAGACGAGCCACAGCAAATGTCATAATGAGGTAGATAAACGCGACGGACAGCCAGATTTCAAAAGAGGCATAGGTCCTGGCAATAATGAGCTGGCCGCGGCGGGTCAGTTCCTCAAAACCAATGACGGAGACCAAGGACGAATCCTTCAGCATGGCGATGAATTCATTGCCAAGGGGCGGAATGATCCGCTTAAAGGCCTGGGGCAGGATGACAAACCGCATGGTCTGCCACCAGTTCATGCCCAAACTGCGGCCCGCTTCCATCTGCCCTCTGTCAATGGATTCAATGCCTCCGCGGAAAATTTCCGCAACATACGCCCCACTGTTGATGGAGCACGCAAAGACCGCAGCAAAAAAGGCATCCACCTGATGATGGATGAGTGCCGGCAAGGCAAAGTAAACAAGGAAGATCTGCACAAGAAGCGGCGTCCCGCGTAGGAAATCGACATATACATTGCCCAAGATCCGCAGGAGGCGGATACCCGTCATGCGGATGAGGGAAATGACAATTCCGATGGCCATGCCAAAACCAACGCTCAGTGCTGTAATTTCAATGGTTACGCCCGCCCCTGCCAAAAGCAGGGGAAAGGACGACGTAATAATTTCTAGATCCATACCCACCAATCCTTACTCTGCCATTATTTTTCTTTTGGCGCTTCGCCGAACCATTTCTTGTAAATCTTATCGTATTCGCCGTTTTTCTTTAGTTCGCCCAGGGCTTTATTGATTTCGCCAGCCAGTTTGCTGTCCTTCTTGACGGCAAATCCATACGGTTCAGCATCCATCGTTTCACCGACAATCTTATCCTGGCCCTTGCCTTCCTTCGTCAGGAAGTAAGCCCCAACAGGACGGTCAATGATGACCGCATCGGCATTCTTATTGTTGAGTTCAAGGAAGACTTCCGCATTCGTGTTGAAGGTCTTGACCTTGGCGCCCGGTACGGAAGCGGCCTTATCGGCCCCCGTCGTCCCAATCTGGACGGAAATCGTTTTGCCTTCAAGGTCCTTCAGGCTCTTGATGTTGTTTTCATCATTTCTGACAATGATAGCAAGACCGGACGTATAATACGGATCGGAGAAAGTCACGGCTTTTTTACGTTCTTCCGTAATGCTCATGCCAGAAGCTACAACATCGATATTGCCCGAATTGATGGCTGGAATCAGGGCATCAAAGCCCATATTCTTAATTTCCACGTCACGGCCCATTTGCTTGCCAATGGCGCGGATCAGATCCATATCAAAGCCCGTGAAATCCTTGGAATCCTTTTCCTGGAATTCAAAAGGGGCAAAGGTCGGTTCCGTGCCTGCACGAAGGACCTTGGATTCCTTAGCTGCATCCTTACCGCCGCAGCCAGCAGCAAACATCGTCAAAGCGGCTAACATTCCAACAAGTACGGTACGTTTTTTCATGGCTGTTCCTCCAGATAGACTTGATATTTTTAAGAAGCATATGACATTATACATCTGAATGAATTTTTATACAATGGGAGATTTTAAAAAAAGCAGCCTAAGCTAACAGCAAGGCGTAGGCTGCGGCGTCTATGACCGGGGGATAAGAGTCAAGGAAAAAAACGAAAGGGAAAAGATGACGAAGCGTTTCGAAATCACCTTGGTGAGGCGAATCGGTTTTCGCCGCCCTAAAGCAAAAAAACTGCGGCAACGGTTTGCTCATTCTGCATCAAGCCTTAATAAGAAGAGCGCACCGCTCTGAACGATTGACAGGTGTTCAGATCGGTGTTCTTTACGTTTTTCATTGATTGCCTTCCATAAGTTTTCAGCCTGACAGCCTCCTATACACATAGAACGCCCCTGCCGATTATTCGGCAGGGGCGTTCTCACTTATTTCATTTCACCAAACCATTTGGTATAGATTTTCTTGTATTCACCGGAGTCTTTCAGTTCCTTCAGGGCTTCATTCATGCCGTCCACAAGGTCTTTCTTGTCCTTCGGAGCTGCAATGCCGTAAAAGTCGCCTTTTTTCGGCGTGCCAACGGCTTTGGCATAGCTGGACCCTTTCTGTTTCAGGAAGTACTGAAGCACGGGCAGATCACTGATGACAGCATCAACGTTGCCATTTTTGAGTTCGATGCAGGCAAGATCCGACGTATCAAAATTCGTAACTTTGGCGCCTTCAATCTTTTCAGCTTCCTGGGCGCCCGTTGTGCCTAGCTGGACACCGATGCGTTTGCCTTTCAGATCATCAAAGGACTTGATTTCATTGTTGTCTTTCTTGACGATGACCATCAGTCCCGATTCATAATAGGGATCTGTAAAAAGGACCTGTTTTTTCCGTGCGTCCGTAATAGACATACCGGAAATGATTACATCAATATTGCCGGCATTCATGGCAGGAATCAAGGCATCAAAGCCCATGCCCTTGATGGTCACTTTTTCATAGCCCATCTTCTTACCAATGGCTTCTATGAGTTCCATATCAAACCCTGTCGGTTTATCCGCTTCTTCGCTGGGGAACTCAAAGGGGGCAAAAGAAGGGGCCGTCCCGACGACAAGTTCCTTCTTTTGGGGCGCGGCTGCCTTTTTGTCATCTTTGGCCGCATTGCCGCCGCAGCCAGCCACACCCAAAATAAGCGCTGCGAGGAGGCACATCATCTTCAGACTTTTTTTCATGGTTTTCATCCTTTCTTTCCCATCTTATTTTGTTTCTGCGCCAAACCATTTGTCATGGATCTTTTGATACTCGCCGGAATCCTTCAGTTCCTTGAGGGCTTTATTGAGTCCATCAATGAGCTCCTTTTTCCCCTTAGGTGCCGCGATTCCGTAAAAATCACCCTTTTTCGGGGTTCCAACGGTCTTTGCGTAGGAAGCGCCGCCCTTTTTAAGGAAATACTCCAGTACCGGCAGGTCACTGATAACGGCGTCCACATTGCCGTTTTTAAGTTCCAGGCAAGCAAGGTCCGACGTGTCAAAATTCGTGACCTTGGCACCTTCAATCTTTTCGGCTTCCTGGGCGCCCGTAGTGCCTAGCTGGACACCAATGCGTTTACCTTTCAGATCAGCAAGGGAATGGATAACCGTATTATCCTTACGAACAATGGTCATGAGACCGGATTCATAGTAGGGATCGGTGAAGAGAAACTGTTTTTTTCGCTCTTCCGTAATGGACATACCTGCCATGGCTACATCAATCTGGCCGGCATTCATGGCCGGGAAGAGGGCATCAAAGCCCATGCCCTTAATGGTCACTTTTTCATAGCCCATCTTCTTTGCCATGGCCTTGATAAGATCCATGTCAAAGCCCGTGATTTCCCCATCCTTCCCATCAGGGAATTCAAAAGGAGCAAAGGAAGGCTCCGTGCCTACAATGAGTTCCTTCTTTTGTTGTGCCGCATCCTTACTGCCGGAATTTCCACACCCAGAAAGGCTGGTTACAACCACTGCAGCAAGAATGCCTGTTAAGGCCAATTTTTTCACCCAACTTTTCATCCGTCTCAACCCCTCATCTTATTTATAAATATACAATTCAGCTGACCTGGTCTTCGCCCCCACACTCGCCTGCTGGAAGGTTCGCTCCTAAGCGTTCTGGCTCCCCACTACTGCTCCTCTCGCATTTTGCGGCAGGTCTTACTTCTAAGCTGCACCGTGCTCACAGCGGATTCCGCTGCTTACGTGGATCGTTTTGCCTGCAACTGGCATCGACTTTCAACCACAGACCTGAATTGTATATTTATTTATTATAATGAGGAAGTTAAGGAAACGCAAGTATTTTTATTCATTTTTCACGAATTTTTTTCAGAGTGTTTTCAATGTCAAATTTTTATAGTATACTATAAGCCCCGAGAGGATTTTGGCAGAAAAAAAAGGTGGGGCATTTTTCCCCTATTTTTCTATTTTATATGTAAAGGTCGTTTTACTATGCTGACGATACCCCAATTTTTGGAGTTTCCAACAACTGAAGACACCAGCGCTCTCGTATCCTTCTTTTTGAAGCTTCTGGAGCATAAAAACAAAGGACTCTTCCTCCACAGCCAGCAGGTTGCCAACTACGCTGTCTGCACCGCAATCAAGATGGGGCTTCCCCTGTCGGAAGTGGCTGCTATCAAAACCGCAGCACTCCTTCACGACATCGGCATGGTTTCCGTACCGAACACCATTCTTGCCAAATATCCCTATTTCAACGTCAAAGAACGGGCTGCGTACCGGCGTCACTGCCTGGCCGGCGCCAGTATGATGGAAAATATCCCGGGCTTTGGTCACATCATGAAGATGGTCCTCCATCATCATGAACATTGGGATGGCAGCGGTTATCCCAAACGCCTCAAAGGGGTGAACATTCCCTTGGGGGCCCGCATCATTGCCGTCTGTGACTATTATGATCGGCGCTGCAAGCCCTGCACCCATAACTGGCAGTGGCAGAGCGCTGTCACGCCAACAAGGATTCGTGACCTTTCCGGGATCTATTTTGATCCCGATGTCGTCAAAGCCTTCTTTGACGCGGTTGCGCAAAACGATCTGATTCTGGAACAAGGCTCGGCCCACGCTTAATGGAAAGTAAAAAGGAAATCGGCGATGGACTTACCGCCTTACCAAAGCGAAAGATTCGAAAGCAAAAGACCTAAAAAAAGATAACGAGAGCACTGCTCCGAACAATTGACACGCGTTCGGAGAGGTGCTCCCTTTTTATTGTTTACCATTTTTCGTTTGACAGTCTCCCGGTCTTTTATCCTGCCATCGCAGATGACATCAGCCAAGGACGGCCATCTTATCGTTGCGCCTTCCACTTTACCCCTTACTGCTTGACCGCTAGAGCCGCAGACTCGCAGCCACCCTTTTCCGTCTTAACCAGCCGCCTCTGGCGTCCTTTACTTCACAATCTTTTTATCACTTCCATGGCCAGCTTTGACCGTTCACGCTCGCTTTCCAGCATGATGATCTGGAAGCAAAGAGGGGCTTTCCTTCATTTTTCCCGAGGCATAGCTCAGGCCATTGACGCGCTCATCAAGGAAGGGCCGGTCAATCTGATGGGGACCACCCATAAGGATTATTTTTGTTCCCCTGCCGGCACAGGTAATGATGCCTTTAGCCTGCCTGGTGTCATATTCTGTGCTAGTCGATAATGAGGCAGGTCTTTTCAAGGGTCCTGCTGCAGGTAAACCACTGGAAAAGCAGTTATATGTGGAGATTTGTCACCACAAGGGCGACACCGGAAAGAAGCAGGAAGAAAATGATGACGCGTCGGACGAGCGTCCCGCCTAGACGGGATGAAAGCATGGTGCCGCCCAAAAGCCCGGCCAGCATGAAAGGAACCAAGGTAAGGGAGATATTGAAAGTTTCTGCCGTCAGGATTCCCGTCCGAATGTAGATGGCAAATCGAAAAAGATTCGTCATAATAAAAAGGAGCGACAGATTGCCCCGAAAAGCTTCGAGGGAATTGGTCACACGGGCCATATAGATGCTGATAAGGGCACCGATGCCCAATAGGCCGCTGATAAAACCTACAAGGATAGCGATGAGCGCATGACTAAGAGCGCTCCCTGCCCCGCCTGCGGATTTTTTCTTAAGAAGCATTTGAAGAGCAAGGCCCATGGTAAGAAAGCCTAGGATAATCTTGATGAGAGCCGGATCACCCGCCTTGAGAAAGAATGTGCCAGGGATGATGCCAAGAATCATGAAAAAAGCCCCGGAGCCCCAGATTTTCACGGAAAGAGCCTTGTGATCATGAAAGACGAGGAGCAGGTTCGATATGAGACTAAGAGGCAGGTCAATGGGCGTAATGTAGATGTTATCCTGCCAGAAACTTAGAATGGAACTAAAGACCAGAGTGTTGGCAAATCCGCAGAGGCCTTTGACGAAGTAGGCCAAAAAGGCCGAAAAGGCATATAGCATGGATGTCACTTCTTTCAAAAAGGTTGAAGCCGTAGGCTAAGGCAAGAAAAGCCATCAAGCTATCACGAGCCTTCAGCTTTTTCTATTTCACACCTATGGTGCTGGCGGTCAAGCGGGAAAGACGGAAAGTGCTTTGATGCTAAAAGACCGTAACGCCGGACCCAAACCGCCCCCTGACGGGGGAACGGGTCCGAAATAATTCGCCCTCAACCATGTTTCTCGGACTTTTGTTGACGCTCTCTTCTCATTATTCGGAGAAAAATCGCGCCGAACACATAAACCGCACATGCCTCATCCTCAGCCTCTTATACACCTTCACATCTTCATCCACGGGATGCATGCCGTTGCGGCGGGCAACGTTCTTGGAGGCTTCGTTGGTATCGCGGATGAGGGACGACACTTCGTCCGCTCCAAGATTATTAAAGGCATAATCCATAAAGGCCCGAGCTGCTTCCGTGGCATACCCATGATGCCAATAGAGCCGCTCAAAGAGGTAGCCCACTTCAAGGACCTCCCCACCCCGCCAAGGCTGGTAGGTGAGGCCGCACTGACCGATAAAAGCGCCCGTTTCTTTAAGGATGACGGCATAAAGGCCAAAGCCCCATTTTTCGTACCGTGCCAACTGGCGCGTAAGCCAGGCCGTTACTTCTTCGTCCGTAAAGGCGCCTTCATAGGCGTACATGGCTTTTTCGTCCTGTAAGGTCCGTTTGAGATTTATTTCGTCCTTTTCTGTTAAGGGTCTCAAGATGAGCCTTTTTGTTTCCAGTGTAAACAAAATGCACCTCATTTTTCTCATGAATTGACAGAGATTCCCTCTGTAAGCTATGATTTAGGGCAGCGACATTGTTGATAAATTCCCTTTAAGAAAGGATGGATCCATATGGCAAACTTTTGTCCTCAGTGCGGCGCTCCCCTGACGCCGACAAGTAAATTCTGCCCCCAGTGCGGCGCAAAGATTGCTGCCGCCGTGCTCCAAGAAGCAGCGCTGAACGCGGACGCCCGTCAGGAAGCAGCCACAGCACATACGGCAGAGGAACAAGCACCTGTACAGCAGCCGGTTACGGAAACATCAAAAGAGGAATCCGTTTCTCCTCATTTTACCACACCGCAGTCCCCCCAGAAGCCCAAAAATGCGGAAGATTATCTGCAAATGCTGCGCGCCGACCTCACCATTGAAGGCCGCCTCAACCGCAAGCGCTATTGGGTCCGTACGGGGCTGTGCATTGTGCTCAACATCATGGCGGCCATCTTCATGGAGATTCCCGCAGAGCTTCCCATCTTTTTTGGAGCCATCCTGACCATCGCTGTTTCGATCTACCAAATCATGTTCACTGTGCGCCGTGCCCATGATCTCGGAAGATCCGGCTGGTATCTCCTTTGGAGCATCGTTCCCCTCGTCAACATTTATATTGCAATCCGTATCTCCTTCATTGAAGGCGAAAAAGGGCCAAATCGGTTCGGGCCGGATCCGCTCACCACGCCGGGGGCGTGGTGAGAATAACAACGCAAGCGTGAGCTTGCGTTATTTTTGGTTTGGGAAAGACTGTCTCTCTAATTTTTTACTCGAGGCAAAAAATTGCTCCGATTCATCATGGTTGTAAGTTTTGCGTTGTGAGTTTTGAGTAAAAACCCCTAAAAAGCCCCAACTCCGGCGCCAAACCGTGTCCCTGCGTGACTCGGCGCCGAACAAGTTTTTCGATAATACAGTCCTGCAACCGAATCGCTTCAACGATGTCTTGCGATTAGCAGTTTTGGCCCATCGAAAAAATGCTCCTTGCTCCCGCTCGTTTGGAGACGTCGGGCCCCTTACTTTTTACTCGGAGCAAAAATCGCTCCGAGTCGATGCAGTTACGTGCCTTCCTTGTTTGAGAAAAGATTCTTTTGAAAATAAGGAAGGCATGACGATTCGTAAGAAGTGGTGTACCACAATTTCATTCCTAAGACGCCCGAAAAAATACCGTCGTCGGGCGGGCCGCTCCTAGGAATTTTTTCGGATGACAGAAGAAACCTTTCTCGCCTACGGTCCCTATCGACCCATCCGCGTTGTCAAATGCGGCGAGCCTCCTAGCAGAAACCCACTTCTAGTACGGCGTCGTCGGCCCGCTTCGCGTTTTTCCTAGCATCTGGGCTAATCTGGAGCCATATTCGAAAAAGGCAAATGGGAAAAAGACCGGAAGGGAAAACGTAACGTTGCTTCCTAAATCGTCCTAGCTGGCGGCGGATTGCCGCTATGCGGCAAATGTGTTGTAGAGGCCACGTTTCTTATCGATGAAAAACATTTCAAAGGCGTTTTTAAGGCAAAAGACCAAACGGCGACGGTTCGATGCATCCTGCATCGAGCCTAAAGAAACTGTGCGTAATGAGAACACCGCTCCGAACAATTGACACGCGTTCGGAGCGGTGCTCTTTTTTTATTGCTTTCTCTTTTTCGTGTGGCAGTCCTTCTGTTTTTTGCACCACAGCATCAAAGCGTCATAACACCACAGCAAACAAGAAACAGAGCCACCCTACGGCTGGCTCTGTTTTTTGTTTTTCTTTCATTTCATTTTCTGCTGCAATTCTGCAACAATCTTCATGAATTCCTGGATCTTTTGGTCCAGGAGGGTGTCGTTGCATTTCAGTTCTTCGTTTTCGGCAATGAGCTGGGCTTTGCTGACGCCTTCGTACTGACTGGTGCAGCCGAGTTTGACGGAGACGCCGAAGTTCCACATGTTTTCGCCGCCCGTCGATCCGCCGAGGCTCAGTAAGGTGCGGTTATCAGGCCGATAGAAGGCACCGATGGCAAGGGCCGTGTTGCCGCGGCAGCTGCCGGTACCAACGGCAAGGTCAAGTTTGTTGCCCCGATCAAAGTCAAGGGGATAGAAGGCTGCAAGGGCTGCGGCATGAGCGCCGACTTTATCGACGCGGTCATCAAGGCGTTCGACGCGGCTGCTGACGTCACGAACTTCTTTGGTCGCTTCATAGAGCTGACTGCCGTTGATGGCCTCTTTCGAAGTCGGGCTCACTTCCCCATCGGTGACGTTCGTGATCTTGTTGTGATTCATATCGATGCCGGGGTTGGAAATGGTCGGTCCGCTGTTCTTGATGCTGACTTTGCTGACGCTGATGTTGCCTTTGAGGGCGACGTTGACATTGCTGTCGGGCCGTTGCAATATTTTCGCTTCTTATAATGCCAAGCTTGCCGTCTTTTTCAAGTTTCGTTTCGCCTTTGTCGTCAGCTGTGAGTTTCGTTTCAATGGCAGCGGGTATGCCGGCATCGACGGCCTTTCCCGTATCGTTGATATCCGTGCCAGTGCTGCCCGCATCGGCATTCCCCGTATCGGTATTACCCGTTTCAGTGCCGCCTGCATCCGGTACTGCCGTATTGTCGTTCTTCTCTTCGTAGGTGACTTTGTCGGAACCGGAATCCTTATAGTTCGTGCTGATGGTCCAGTTGCCGCTGCCATCGTTTTCGAGTTTGATGCCATCACCTGCTTTGAGGCTGATGGACGTACCAGCCATTTCCGTAGCGGCTGTGAGCTGGGCCACGTTGACGGCGTCCGTATCGGCAGAACCGGCGGCGACATAGGTAATGCGGCGCGTGTTGATCTTTCCGTTGGCATCGGGGCCACCGACGAAGACGGCGGCTAAGGTCGGTTTCCAGACGTAGCTCGTGTCTGTGGCTGTGACGCGCAGAAGAGGATGATTTACTTTGGTATTGTCGCCGTCGACAGCATTTTTCACCGTATTCTTGCTGCCCAGGACATAGATGTGCTAGCCATTTGTGACCGTATTATAGAACCCGTCGACGAAGTTCATCTGTGTGGCGCTGTCATTGAGTTCATTCGTGTTCCCCGCGAGAATGTTGCCAACGCCCATGACCTACGACAGATAGCCTTTATCGACTGTATTGGCCCCACCCATGACCATAACCTGGCCGCCGCTTTCGAGAATGGCTTTTGCAGGAGCTGGGACAATTCATCCCATTTTCCTGCTTGGGCAAGGACAGGCGCTTGTCTTAGAATTTCATCGCTGCCCTTGACATCGCGATAGGAATTGGTGACCCTGTTCGCGGCACCGTAGATCAGGGCTAAATTGGCGTTTTCTGTATAGTTGACCTGCCCCACAATGGAACTTCCGCGCCATCAAAGGGATTGCCCCTTAACTTGACGCCGTTGAGGCTTCCCATGATGACAACGGTGGGCGCCTTTTCTGCATTGCCATCTCCCGTAATTTGGACAGGCTGCCCATCTGGGCTAAGCAAGAAGCAAGGTCCGGCAATGGGATGTGTCAGATCCGACGTAACCAGCATCGTTGGCGTTGCTACATAGGCCGGCAAGGCCGCCCCGCCAAGGATCATACCCAGCACGGCCGCCGTCAGGATGCGTACCAACTTTTGAGCCGCCACTTTGCCCCGCCCTTTGGCAAGTTCGAAAACAACGACATAGCCATTTTGAACGAGACTCCAGATGATTTTGCAGATTCGGTTCATACCTTGTCCTCCTCTTTTGAACCTCTTCAAGGTAAAGAAAAGGCCAATCACCCCGATGATACGAAGCGTTCCCCTGGCCTTTCCCATTTTCCCCCGGATCCATTCCGGATATATTTTATATTTTCATCACATCATGTTATTATCAGAAAATAAACGCTTCTTTCTCTTAACAACTTGTTTTATTCTTATAAAGTCAAGGTCATCTATTTTTTTAGTTTTTACTCATTAATTTATCCTAGATGGCGATTTTTACTTTATTTAATACTTTATGCAATAATTTCTCAATATTCTATACTGGCTAATATTTTCTTATTTTCCTACTTATCCAGCCGATGAATCAGCAAAAATTATGGGAACTCTTACTTCACACTTTTTCCATATTCCTATGATAAAATAAGGCTATCTTGTATCATGTCAAAGAAAGGACGGTTTCCATGACGCTCTCCCTTCTCCTTACGGGATCGGTAATTCTCTTATCCCTCCTCATCAGCAAGGCCCTGCGCCATACGCCGCTGCCATCCCTGCTTCTATTCATTGCCTTGGGCATGCTCTTTGGCGAAAACGGGCTCTTCCACATTCCCTTCGATGATTACCAAGCCGTTGACATCATCTGCAGCAGTGCCCTTGTCATCATCATGTTCTATGGAGGCTTTGGGACAAGCCTCAAAGCGGCACGCCCCGTTCTCAGGGCGTCGGTCCTTTTATCGACGGTCGGCGTTGTCCTTTCTGCCTTGGGGCTTGCCGCACTCGCCCATTTCATCCTAGACCTGGGGGTTGCGGAAAGTTTCCTTATTGGGGCCGTCATTTCCTCTACAGACGCCGCATCGGTCTTTTCCATCCTTCGCGGCAGCCGTCTTTCCCTCAAATACCACACAGACTCCCTTTTGGAAATTGAGTCAGGATCGAACGATCCCATGGCCTTCATGCTGACCGCGGCTGCCATTGCTCTCATGACGGGGTCGGATCTTTCCCTGCCCCTTCTCATGGGAAAACAGATGATTATCGGCGCCGCCGCAGGCCTTTGCTTCGGCTTTGGCGTAGCTCGCCTTCTTTCGCGCAATGCCTTGGATGGCAGCGAGGCCCGAACCCTATTTCTCCTTTCCGTCATGCTTTTATCCTACGCCGTTCCTACCATACTTGGCGGCAATGGCTATCTGGGGACCTATCTTTGCGGGATTCATCTAGGAAACGCGCCCATGCCACAAAAGCGGAATCTGGTGCACTTTTTTGATGTCTTGACCCAAGTTGCCCAGGTCATGATTTTCTTTTTGCTGGGCCTTGTCGTAACGCCCGTGACGCTTCCCAGCGTCTTTGTGCCCGCCCTAGTGCTGACTGTATGTCTCACCTTCATTGTGCGGCCCGCTGTTGTGACGCTTCTCCTGCGGCCCTTTGGAGCTCCACTTTCCCAAATACTTCTTACGAGCTGGGCAGGCCTGCGCGGCGCCGCGTCCATTGTATTTGCCATATCAGCCATTTTGGCCGGTGCGGAAACGACACTGAACCTCTTTAACCTCATTTTCTGCATGGTTCTCCTTTCCATCACCTTTCAAGGAACGCTGCTTCCCTGGGCGGCGAAAAAGTTTGCCATGATTGATCCAGCGGCGGACGTAGAAAAGACCTTTACCGATTACGAAGAAGACACGGATATCACCTTTGGTCACGTCCATGTCGACGAGCGCAGCGGTTGGAACGGGCGCACCTTGGCAGAGCTCAATGTCCCCGGTGACCTCATCGTCGCCATGATTGTCCGTGACGGAAAGGGCATCATCCCCACGGGGGCAGTCAGACTCGCTGCCGGCGACACGCTGATTTTGGGAACCCACGGCTTTACAAGCCGCGAATGGGCCCTTGAAGAAGAACGGGTTCCCGCCGGATCGCGCCTCATTGGCATACCCCTGGAGTCGCTTCCCCTTTC